>OHAI01001662.1_pt1 | contig 17019 bp, 16 predicted proteins | sample 1577091 | NCBI WGS metagenome assembly OHAI01 (sample SAMEA3541548, study PRJEB24748) | human gut metagenome | biome: human gut; feature: human-associated habitat; material: faeces | place: China | collected 2012
CAGATCCGAAGATATGAAGAACTGGAAATTTGACAGTGAGCTTACTACAGAAAAGGCATTCGGATACATGTGGGAGTGCCCGGATTTTTTCACTCTTGAGGGACAGGAGGTGCTTTCTGTATCTCCCCAGGGACTGATCAGAGAAGAGTTCCGTTTTCAGAACATCTATCAGTCCGGATACTTTATCCTGAAGGATGGAAAGCCGGAGGAAAAAGCTTTCCGGGAATGGGACCACGGCTTTGATTTCTATGCACCCCAGACATTCCAGGATGGAAAGGGCAGACGGATCCTGATCGGCTGGATGGGAATGCCGGATGCAGATGAGGAGTATGTGAATCCTACAGCAGAGAGCGAAGGCTGGCAGCATTGCCTGACTGTTCCAAGGGAAGTTACGTATAAAAACGGAATGCTTTATCAGTATCCGGTGGAAGAACTGAACGGGCTGAGAAAGACTGGCGTTTCTGTCAGCGGTTCCAGTGCGGAGATTCCGGTGAATGGACCGTTTGATCTGGATGTTCAGGTAAAAGGTGAGCAGGGTAAAGTAAGCCTTGGGGAAAATCTCTTCCTGGAATATCAGGACGGAGATATGATCTTAACTCTCTCCGAGAAGGCCGGTGCCGGACGAAAGGTACGTAAGGCGCATGTTCCGTCCGGTGTGATCGAAAGCATCAGAGTTCTTGCGGATACTACAGCTGTGGAGATTTATGTGAATGGCGGAGAAGTGGCTTTCTCTACCAGATATTATCCGGAGACACAGACGCAGGCTGTGAAGTTGGAGACTTCAAAAGCAGATGGAAATATTTACACACTGAAAAACTGTGTGGTTGAATAAAAAATTCTGTGAAGAAAATCTGCAGGATTAGATTTATATTCACAGAAAATATGAAAGAACGTATAATAAAGCAGGTGGGAAAATCCGCAGCCGGAATCCCAGCCTGCTTTAAATTTTATTTTGAATGAATTACATGAATCCTTCCGGCTGCTTGAGAATAGAAGGACGGCTGCTGAAGAAACACCGGCGGCTGTCTTTACATAGAAGCAGAATAGTTTTTACAGAAGAGGAAAAATTCATGAACTACACATATATCGTGCAGTGTGCAGACGGCACACTCTACACCGGATGGACAAACTGCCTTTCCAGGCGTATGAAAGCTCATAACGAAGGAAAGGCAGGGGCCAAATATACCCGGGCCAAGCGGCCGGTGAAGCTGGTCTATTACGAAGGTTTTGCAACAAAAGAAGAAGCTATGATCCGGGAATACCGGATCAAACAGCTGACCAGAGAAAAGAAGCTGGAGCTGATGAAATTTTAGTGCAGGGCCATGCCGGCTACAAAGAAATACATCACAACAAAGTGGCAGAGACTTCCCAGCATAACAAAGATGTGGAACACCTCATGGGAACCGAAATTCTTATGCTTCGCATTAAAAATTGGAAGTTTCAACGCATAGATCACGCCGCCGATGGTATAAATAATTCCGCCTGCCAGAAGCCATCCGAAACCTGCCCGCGGCAGATTGTGGAAGATCGGCACAAAAGCCAGAACACACAGCCAGCCCATTCCAATGTAAATTACAGAGGAAAGCCATTTCGGGCAGTTGATCCAGCAGCCCTTGAGGATCATGCCGATGATGGCGACGGTCCATACCAGGGCACAGAGGATATAACCGGTACGGCCGTGGAGGACGATCAGGCATACCGGTGTATAGCTGCCTGCGATCATCACGAAGATCATCATGTGATCCATTTTTTTCAGGCGGCGGTTCACCTTGGCAGTGGAGTTTACGGAATGGTAAAGGGTGCTTGCCAGATAAAGCAGGATCATAGTCAGGATAAAAACACTTACTGCAAAAACGTGAAGAATATCCGCACTTCTGGCAGCTTTCACGATCAGCGGAGTGGCACCGGCCACTGCAAGGAGCATGGCGATCCCATGAGTAATAGCACTTCCAGGGTCTTTTAATTTAAATTTCATAAAAACACCTCCTGTATGATATTCCGCAGGAATCTGTTGTACGGATGCGGAATAACAGTCAAACAATGTAGAAATTAATAAAATAACATGTAGTATTAAAAACTACATATCAAGTATACGAATACTATACCACTATTATTCGAAAATGCAACCCCTATTTTTGCAAAAATTTTATCAGAACTTAACAAACCCTTGCTCTGAAATAAACATTAGGCCAGTATACTGAGACAGAAAAAATAAGGCCCGTTTACAGGAGGAAAAAATGGCACTTATATGCTGTCCAAGGAACTGATCCTTCATTTTGTTTCAAAAATCTTCAAAGGCTATCACATCAAGGCAAAATCCCTGCTTCGTATTACCAGAAATGCAGATATTGATGCAGGCTGCCATGTGATCTACGGTCTGGATGGTTACAAAGTACACTCCAAACTTTGCCAGATCATGAAGAAAAAAGACGGAAATGTGGAATATTATACACAGATTGGAACCGGAAACTACAACGAAAAAACAGCCCGTCTGTATACGGATCTTTCCCTGATGACAGCAGATCCGAAGATTGGAACAGAAGCGGCCAGAGTATTCCAGGCACTGGCAATGGGAGAAACCGTTGAAAACATGGAGCATCTTCTTGTGGCACCGAAATGTCTCCAGAATAAAGTTCTTGCCATGATTGATGAGGAGATTGAACATGCTAGGGCCGGAGAACAGGCATATGACAACGCAGCTCCTGTGGTTATGGATAAATAAAAAAACAGTGTTCCTGCAAATGAGTGCAGGCGGAAGGGGGATTTATGGCACACAGGAAAGTAGTAATTTGTTTGTTAGGCGCGGCTCTGGCAACGTCCATGATCAGTGGATGTTCCGGAAAAAAGGTCGGACCCTGTTACAGTTACAGTATGGACGTATTATATGGAGGAAATCCTTACAGAGTCTGTGGCAGAAATTAATGACAATAATCTGTATTATATGCATGCATTCGAAAATGGAAATGATGCGAGAACTGTTTTGCAGGAAGCATTCAGAGATACTGCACAGCAGGATCGGAATACTGTAGACGAGCGGATTGCACAGGGTGAGAGTGCGGAGGAAGCAGAGGCGGAATTTTTGTCGGATGAATATTTTGAACAATGGTATCAGAATGTCCTTTCAAAACTTCAGGCATATGAAGGCTAATACAAAAAAAGAAAAATCTATATTTCGTACAATTTTGGCAGCTATGCTTCTGGTTCTGGGAATTGAAATCCTGTTGCTGGTAGCAGCGCTTGGAATCAGCCATGTGAGTACACAGCTGAATCAGAATGCAGTGGACATTCTGGAAAAACAGGTAGATAACAGACAAAGTTATCTGGAAAATCTTCTGACAGCCAATGAGGAACTGTCCAGCCTGGCAGAACGGATCAACAACACTGCACAGGAACTGGTTGATTCAGGGCAGATTCGTATTGGAGATATCGAAAAAAATAAAGAAGATTATCTTTTGCTGATGAAAAGCATCAATGAAAGAATGCTCAACAGTATGCGGCGGAAAGCTGTTACCGGAATCTATGTGGCGTTTAATACCGAAGACCTGGATCAGAAAAACTCCGGGGATACAATTCCTGCATTATATATTCGGGATCTGGATCCGGATTCACTGCCACCGGTAAAAAATACGGATCTTCTGATGGAGAGATCTCCTGTGGAACTGGTAAAGTCCATGGGTATTTCTACAGATAAAGGCTGGAAATCCCAGATGTTTGTTTCTGATGAAAGTACTCAGAAAATCATATATCCGGTTTTTCAGAAAGCTTTTAAAGATCATGGACGGCTGGCGGCCACAGATTATGGCCACTGGACAACGTCAGTCTCAGACTTGCCAGGCCGGTAAAAAAACTGTCCGGTGAAGTGGAGGCAGTACAGAAAAATAACAGTACATCCCTTCAGTTTTCGAATACAGGTATCCGGGAGCTGGATCAGTTTGCCGATGCGATCACACAGATGAATCGGGATATGATTACCATATCTACAAAATTCCTACGTATTATGGAAATGGCAAGTGTGGAACTTGGTGGTTTTGAGATAAGGGCAGATAACGAGAATGTCTATGTGACAAATAATTTCTTTTCCATGCTGGGAGCAGAAGAATTTTCAGGAAAGCCCGTGACAGAAAAACAGTTTGTGAAATTTATGGAGAATTTTGATCACAGCTGTGCTCATACGGTTGGAAATGATGGCGCAAAAGTTTACTGCGTGAAACATAGTGGAGGAGAAATACGATATGTCCGCATGGAGATAAAGACAGAGCCTGACCGGAGAATCGGACTGGTGGAAGATGTTACCAAAGTCACCCGGGAACGTATGAATATCGAACATGAAAGAGATTATGATACACTTACAGGTCTTTACAACAGACGGGCGTTTCAGCGGGAAAGCGAGGCGTTATTCCGTGAACATCCGGAGAAGCTTAAAACTGCCGCGTTTGTAATGATTGATATGGATAACCTGAAGTATACAAATGATAATTTCGGACATGATTTTGGTGACCGTTATATTTATGAAGCCGGAAAGGGATTTGCGGAATATACACCGGTAGGAACTCTGTGTTCCAGGATTTCCGGTGATGAGTTTAATCTTCTGATTTATGGTTATGACAGTAAGGAAGAAATTCGCAAAGTGATTGCTGAGGTAAAAGCAGCTATTGACAGAAAATATCTGGCACGGCCGGCAGCAGTACCACAGGAAGTCAATCCGGATGCAGTAAGAATTATCAGAGAAAAAAGTCGGGAAATTTAATTTTCCCGATTTTTTTATATACATATTTCTCCCATTTTTTCACATAATAACCATACAGATAAACCAGTAACTGCCGGAAGCGGCAATGAACAGATAAAAAGTACAGGAGGAATTTGGAAAGATGAAAGCAACGGGAATTGTTCGCAGGATTGACGACCTGGGCAGGGTAGTGATTCCGAAAGAAATACGAAAGACGCTGCGGATTAAAGAGGGAACGCCTCTGGAAATTTTTACAGACAGAGAAGGACAGATCATTCTGAAAAAATATTCGCCGATCGGAGAGCTGACTTCTTTTGCGGAAGAATATGTAGATGCACTGGTGCAGACTACCGGGCTGGCAGCCTGTATTACAGACCGGGATCTGATAGTAGCGGCATCCGGCAGTGGAAGCCGGGAACTGGAGGGAAAAGAGATCAGCGCGGAACTGGATGAAATTATTGCAGGCAGAGAGGGAAAATTTATCGACGGAAACGGCAGGGAAAAAATGTCGCTGGTTTCCGGCGGAGAAGATTCCTTCTGTGGAAAAATGATACAGCCGATTCTGTGCGCCAGTGATGCCATCGGTTCCGTGATTCTTCTTGGAAAAAATGAAAAAACGGTGTTGGGAGAAAAAGAAAGAGCCCTGGTCCGTACTGCGGCCAGTTTCCTTGGACGGCAGATGGAACAGTAAACAAAAATCCGGCAGTCAGGGCGGATGTGGGCAGCGGGAGGGAAAGCTGTGGTATTCTTCCAGAGTTAGGTTGGTGATGGTAAGCCAGGATGCCAGCGGTTTTGTCACATAACGGATATGCCAGGGCTCATAGGGAACGCCGGTGATTTCCTCCCGGTTTTTCGGATATCGGAGAATAAAACCGTAGAGCGGAGCGTTCTTTTTCAGCCATCTGCCTTCACCAGTTTCGGAAAACTTTTCGGAGAGTTCCATATGGATGGAAGGACAGGAAACGTCCAGGGCAAGTCCGCTCTGATGCTCGCTTGTTCCTGGCTCTGCCACAAAAGGGCTTCCTGTAAAAAGTTCCTGTTGCCGCCTGAAAGAACGATATCCGGAAACTGCCCACAGATTCAGACCACATCGGTGGCAGGCGTGAAAAAGCTGGGAGGCGGCTCTGGCAGTCTGACATTCCAGCAGTCGTTTGGGATCCCCGGGAGCTGCTTCAAATGGCAGGCCGATATCAATGAGATGTTCCGGTACAAAGGCTTCCGGCAGAGGATGTTCCCGGTTGATCAGACGGGTGTAAAAATCTCTGTGCATAAAAAACCCCCTTTCCTTATCCATAAGCTTATGAAAAGGAAAGGGGGTTTATGATTGGAGATTTTTTTCAATTAGAGAGTTTTTTCGCTCATTTCTTCCAGCAGAGCTTTTTTCATGTCATAAAGCGGCTGGGAAAGATCTACATATACTTTCTGCGGATTTACAAAACGTCTGGACTCATCCCACAGTGTGTTCTGTTCCTGCCTGCAGTAGTCACGAAGCTCCATGACGGATGGAGATTTGTAAATGCTCTTACCACCTTTAATTACCGGAACAAGAAGCTCTCGAAGTTCGTAGGTTCCGCCCAGAACTTTGGTCTTTTTCCAGGTGTCAACCGGGTCGAAGATAACCATGGTTTCTTCCGGATCAAATTTCTCATCTGCCAGGCAGATCAGGTCTGCTTTGATCTTTCCGGTCTTCTTGCTGTAGATACGGTATACGGTCTTGTTGCCCGGGTTGGTAACTTTTTCTGTGTTTTCGGAAAGTTTGATCTTCGGCTGGAAGGTGTCACTGTCAGCGTCTTTTACAGCGGCAAGTTTGTATACGCCGCCGAATGCCGGATTGTCATCGGCTGTGATCAGCTTAGTTCCGACACCCCAGGAATTGATCTTGGCATCCTGAGCTTTCAGGCTCTCGATAAGGTATTCATCAAGATCGCTGGATGCGGAAATGGTGGCATCATCAAAACCGGCAGCAGCCAGCATCTTGTAGGCTTTTTTGGAAAGGTATGCAAGGTCACCGCTGTCGATACGGATTCCGTAGTTTTTCAGCTGGATACCCTCTTCACGCATTTCTTCGAATACACGGATTGCATTGGGAACACCGGATTTCAGAACATCGTAGGTGTCAACCAGAAGAGTGCAGGAATTCGGGTAAAGTTTCGCATAAGTCTTAAATGCGGTGTACTCGTCCGGGAAGCTCATGATCCAGGAATGTGCATGAGTTCCAAGAACCGGAACGTCAAACATCTGGCCGGTCAGCACGTTGGAAGTACCTGCACATCCGCCGATCACTGCAGCTCTGGCTCCGAAGATTCCGGCATCCGGACCCTGGGCACGGCGAAGACCGAATTCCATGATCGGATCACCCTTGGCTGCGTGGCATACGCGGGCTGCCTTGGTAGCGATGAGGCTCTGATGGTTCATGATGTTCAGGATTGCGGTCTCTACAAGCTGTGCTTCCATGATCGGTGCGATAACTTTGACCATTGGTTCTCTCGGGAAGATTACGGTTCCTTCCGGGATTGCGTAGATATCACCGGTGAATTTGAAGTTGCTTAAGTACTCAAGGAAATCTTCCTCAAAGATGCCAAGACTTCTCAGATAGGTGATGTCTTCTTCTGAGAAACGGAGATTCTCGATGTATTCGATCATCTGCTCCAGTCCGGCACAGATAGCAAAACCGCCGCCACATGGATTGTTGCGGTAGAACATATCAAAGATAACGGTCTGGTTGGTCGGGTTTTTGAAATATCCCTGCATCATGGTAAGCTCATAGAGGTCCGTGAGCAGAGTAAGGTTATTTGCTCGCATAAAGTTCTCCTTTAAGTGCCTCCGGATATTGTGACCGGAGGGAAATACACGGTTGTTTCCGCTCTTTTTATTATACGGCTTATTATAACACAAAGGAGTGGATTGTAAAATTTTTTTTACAGAAGGGTCAGATTTTTTGATGTGCATAAAAATGGATAATTTTCATACTTTTTTATTGGAAAAAGGTTACATAAAATTGACACCGGAAAATGAATGGATTATTATAAATGTATAGAAAGTTTAAACAGGAGACGGGTATGGGTGAGAATATTTTTCTGAAAGAAATGAAAGAGCTCCAGTTTGAGGATTATTTTAAATATGATGCCAAATGCAGAGGAAATCTGGGAGATGAGCTTCCGGTAATGGTATATCGGATGCTGGAGTATTCCCTGAAAGACGAACTGAAGAACCGGTTTGGAAAAGAGGTTCAGATTGATGTATTCCGGAGTGCAGGCCGTAAAGCAGGAGAATATTTTGCAAAAAATATGCTGAATCTGGATGTGCCGCTGGATCAGTTTGTCAATGAACTTCAGAAAAAAATGCAGGAGCTGAAAATCGGAGTTCTCCGCATTGAGGATGTAAATGAAGAAACCGGAAAGATTATCCTGACCGTTGCGGAAGATGCAGACTGTTCAGGACTTCCTGTTCTCGGAGAAACCGTATGTAATTATGATGAAGGTTTTATAGCAGGAATCCTTTCTCTGTATTCCGGAAAGCCATACACAGCGGTAGAAGTTGACTGCTGGGCAACAGGAGACAGAGTTTGCCGTTTCCATGCAGATGTAGAGGAATGATCAGAATAGAGGTTTGATGAATGGAAAACAGAAACTGCGAACTGTTATTTGAATATCTGAGATCAATTTTATACGACTCTGAGGTAAAGCCTTTGGAGATAGACAGTCTGGATGAGCCTTTTCAGAAACTCGGAATGGGTTTGCAGTATCTGGAAACTGCAGTGAGGGAAATGAAACAGTGTTCTGCTGCGTTATCCAAAGGAGATCTTTCCAGTTTTAAGCCTGCCAGAGAAAATTTCCTCTGCGAAAATCTGAAAAATATCCATGCGAACCTGAATCATCTGACCTGGCAGGCCAAGCAGGTAGCCAAGGGAGATTATTCCCAGACAGTTTCTTATCTGGGAGAATTCTCGGAGGCTTTTAATACCATGACAGAGCAGCTTCGGGAGAGGGAAAAATCTCTGAAACTTATTGTTGAGCAGGAAAAGAAACATGCGGAGATGGCAGAAAGTTACAGTCAGCTGCTGATGGAATTGATCGCGAGAAGTGAAAAGGAGATCCTGGTGATTAGTCTGGACGGAAAGAGCCTTCTGTACAGCAACCGGAGAACGGAAGAAGAAGTACAGAACTGGAATGTTTATAAACAGTGGATCAGCCAGATCGGGCAGAAGAAGCAGCAGGAGGACAGACGGAAAGAACGTTACGAATGGAAGTGGGAGGCAGAAGATTCCACCCACAGATTCTATGCCATTACTACCGGTAAGATGAAATGGCAGGGTGAATGGGCTTATGTGAATATTGTTCAGGAAGTTACAGAGACGAGAGTTAAGGAAGAACAGCTGAAAGCAGAAGCATACCAGGATATGCTTACCAGGATCGGAAACCGTTTTTATCTGAAAGAAAAGGCAGAAGAGATTCTGCAAACAGGGGAGCAGATTTCGGTCTGCTACTGTGACCTGGATCATCTGAAATATATTAATGATACGTTTGGCCATCAGGAAGGGGATGCATATATCCGGTTTTTTGTCAGGATCGTAAATGAAAATATCCGGGAAGAAGATGTTTTTGCCCGGATTGGTGGAGATGAATTTTGCATTCTGATGCGGGACTGTGCAGGCGATGATGCAAGGAAGCGCCTGGCAGATATTCAGAAACAGTTTGTCCTGAGAGAAAAAACCAATTATGCCCGCAGTTTCAGTTGCGGAATTGTAGGAGTTCCCAGGAATCATGAGAAGGTAGATCTGGATACATTGCTTCATGAGGCTGATGAAGTGATGTATAATCAGAAGAGGGAACATAAAAAAGAATATCAGAGTGAACTTGGAATATAAATATTTGTTTTACTGTATAACTGAAAAATGCCGGGAAGCCGCATAAAATAAGGCTTCCCGGCACTTTGAAAAAGTTTTTTAGAAAAAAATAAAAAAATTTGAAAAAAGGGGTTGCAATTTTAAAAAAGCTGTTATATAATATCATTCGTCGCAAGCGATAAGGCAAGCGAAACAAAAACACATAGGGCTATCGCCAAACGGTAAGGCAACGGACTCTGACTCCGTCAGTTCAAGGTTCGAATCCTTGTAGCCCTGCTTCTTGAGCACCTCGATGAGAGGTGCTTTTTTGTTCTATGAAATAAGAGAAAAAACAAGTGTGTTTCTTTAGAACAAGTGATACAATAAATTTACAGACAGTATACTAGGAGGCACATTATGAGCTACAGTTTTGAAAGTCGCGTAAGATTCAGTGAGATCGGAGAGAAGGGCTGCCTGACGCTGCCGGGAGTTCTGGATTATTTTCAGGACTGCTGTACCTTTGAATCTGAACAGACAGGTCTCGGAATGGAAGTATTAAAGGCACAGAAAAGAGCCTGGGTACTTTCCGCATGGCAGGTAATTGTGAAGAGATATCCGAAGCTTGGTGAAAATATAAAAGTAACGACCATTCCTTATGGATTCCGTGGTTTCATCGGAATGCGTAATTTTATTCTTGAGACAGCGGATGGCGAGAGACTGGCCTGGGCGAATTCTTACTGGTCTTTTATTAATACAGAGACAGGGCTTCCGGAGAAACTGACACCGGCAGATACCGATCCTTATGACCTGGGCGAGAAGATGGAAATGGATTATGCACCGAGAAAGATCGCACTTCCGAAAGAACGGAAGCCGCAGGAATCTTTTGCCGTACAGAAACATCATCTGGATACGAACCACCACGTAAACAACTGCCAGTATATCCGAATGGCAGCTGATTTTCTGCCGGAGGATTTTGCGGTCCATCAGCTTCGTGTGGAGTACAAGAGACAGGCTGTCCTTGGAAATGTAATGATTCCGGAAGTATATATGGAAGCAAATAAGGCAACGGTAGTTCTCAATGCGGAAGATCAGGAACCCTACGCTGTGGTGGAATTTACAAAGTAATCAGAGCTGTTTTAAACAGCATGGATATATTACGAAGTGGATTGTAAAGACACTTTATAAAAGGGAGGAAACGCAATGCTGGAAAAATTAAAAGAAGAAGTTTACAGAGCAAACATGGATCTGCCGAAATATGGCCTGGTTACGTTTACCTGGGGAAACGTCAGCGGTATCGACAGAGAGAAGGGACTTTTTGTCATCAAACCAAGTGGTGTGGATTATGATAAACTGACGCCGGAAGATATGGTTGTAGTCGATCTTGAAGGAAATAAAGTCGAGGGCAAATACAATCCGTCTTCTGATACTGCCACACATGTGGTGCTTTACAATGCGTTTCCGAAGATTGGAGGTATTGTGCATACCCATTCATCCTGGGCTACAAGCTGGGCACAGGCAGGAAGATCCATTCCATGTTATGGAACAACACATGCGGATTATATTTACGGAGAGGTTCCATGCGTGCGTAACCTGACAAAAGATGAGATCGAGGAAGCCTATGAGAAAAATACCGGTATTCTCATTGCCGACTATTTCAAAGATAAAGATTACGAAGCAGTTCCGGCAGTCCTCTGCAAAAACCACGGACCGTTTACCTGGGGAAAAGATGCACATGAGGCTGTTCACAACGCAGTTGTCCTGGAAGAAGTTGCCAAGATGGCTTCCCGCTGCGAGCTGATCAATCCGGATGTAAAACCGGCGCCGCAGGAGCTTCAGGATAAACATTACTACAGAAAACATGGCGCAAATGCCTACTATGGACAGGGAAATAAATAAGAAAAAAAAGAAGCAGAAGAATGTCACATGGAAAAGTGTGGCATTCTTTTTTTGTGGAATATAAATTGTGGAGAGGTGCCGTTTACGGGCGGGCAGTAATTCAGAATGGAATAACTGTTTTACTGATACAATAGTGTCCTGTAAAAGATACTATCCAGGGTAAAACAATGAAGAAATGTTCATTTTTTGTCGAAAAAAACCAGATTTGCTGACCTTTAACACAGGTGCCACCAAAATATGTGCTAATGTCAAGAAAAATGCAGAACATTAACACATTTTGGAAAACAGGTGGCAGGATGAAAATTTACACTTATCAGGGAAGAAAGAACGTTTCCGGAGAAAAAATACGTCAGATGAGAAATATAAAACGGATGTCACAGTCAGATCTGGCGGCAAAAATGCAGGTGGAAGGTGTGATGCTGGAACGTGACAGTATCAGCAGGATCGAAGGCGGAGAACGTTTTGTGGCAGATTATGAACTGAGAGTGTTTGCAAAAGTGCTGGGTGTGGATGTGAAGTGGTTGCTGAACGAAGAGTGCTCCTGAGATCAGCAGCATGATAATTGGTATGACTGATATTTATACAGCAAACTACTTGATATTTATGTCGGAAACTGCTACAGTATAAAGAAAAAAGGCGACCGGGAAACCTTGCGGGGGTAAACGGTCACGGATAAAGAGATAGAGGCGCGGATTTTATCAGTATTTATGGACGAGAGGCCCTGGCAGGCTGTCCATAAAGAAAGGAAAATCTGCCGAAGTGCTCTGAAAGGCCAGATGACAGGGTACTGGGATAACGCAGAATATGCGTTGTACTGTCACGGATGTGGAGCGCTATCGTAAGTTGAATAAAGAAGATTATTTAACCGGAGGTGTTCTTAAGAAGGGACAGCCTCCGTTTTTTTGTCCCCGAAAAGGGAGGAGAAAAATGAGTAAAAAAGCAGGAACAGCATTGTCTGTTATGGCAATGGTATTCATGGGCGCACTGGCAAGTCCCCTGACTGTGCTGGCTGCGGATGCGGAGGAGACTTATCAGCCTGCTCTGTATGCAACAATCTGGGCACTGCTTCCACCTCTTGTAGCGATCATCCTTGCGCTGATCACAAAAGAAGTATACAGTTCTCTGTTTGTGGGAATTGTAGTAGGAGCACTGCTTTATTCCGGATTCAAATTCGAAGGAACCGTAACACAGATTTTTGAGGGAGGAATCATCAAGGTTCTTTCTGACAGCTATAACGTAGGAATCCTGATCTTCCTGGTTATCCTGGGATCTGTGGTATGTATGATGAACAAGGCCGGCGGCTCCGCCGCATTCGGACGATGGGCCAGCAAAAAGATCCACACACGTGTAGGTGCGGAACTTGCCGCAATTGTGCTTGGTATTCTGATCTTTATTGATGATTATTTCAACTGTCTGACAGTAGGAAGCGTTATGCGTCCGGTAACAGACAGACATCATGTATCCAGAGCAAAATTTGCATACCTGATCGATGCGACAGCTGCTCCGGTATGTATCATCGCACCGATCTCATCCTGGGCAGCAGCAGTCAGCGGATTCGTAGAAGGACAGGATGGACTTGCAATCTTTGTAAGAACCATTCCGTATAACTTTTATGCGATCCTTACGATTGTGATGATGGTTGGCATGGTACTGATGAAAACCGAGTTTGGTGCCATGAGAACACATGAGATCAATGCTCTGAACGGAGATCTTTATACAACATCTGCAAGACCGTATGAGAATGCAACGGATGATGAGACACCGAATCCGAGAGGAAGGGTGATCGATCTTGTGATCCCCATCGTTGTGCTTGTTATCTGCTGTGTCATCAGTATGATCTATACAGGCGGATTTTTCAGCGGAACAGATTTTGTTACTGCATTTTCACAGAGTGATGCCTCTACAGGCCTTGCAATGGGAAGTGCCTTTGGTCTGGTATTTGCCATTATCTTCTATATGATCCGACGTGTGATCAATTTCAGAGATTGTATGGGATGCATCCCGGAAGGCTTCAAGGCCATGGTACCGGCGATCATGATCCTGACCTTTGCATGGACACTGAAGGCTATGACAGACTCACTTGGTGCTGCGGTATTCGTAGAAGAAGCAATGCGCTCCGTTGCCGGTGGTATTGAAGTTATCCTTCCGGCCATTATTTTCCTGGTTGGATGCGGACTTGCATTTGCTACCGGTACTTCCTGGGGAACCTTTGGTATCCTGATCCCGATCGTTGTTGCGGTATTTGAGAAATCCAGTCCTGAGATGATGATCATTTCCATGTCTGCCTGCATGGCAGGTGCGGTTTGCGGAGATCACTGTTCACCGATCTCTGATACAACGATCATGGCTTCCGCAGGAGCACAGTGTGATCATGTGACTCACGTTTCCACACAGCTCCCGTATGCGATCCTGGCTGCGGCAGTATCCTTTGTAACTTATATTGTTGCAGGCTTTGTAAAAACAGCATGGATCGCTCTTCCGGTGGGAATCGTGCTGATGCTGATTGTACTTTTTGTCATCAAGATGAAAAACCCGATGCCGATTGAGAAACCGACAGAATAAATTAATAAAAAAACAGATGGACCGGATGCGGATCACAGATATCCGCATAACCGACCGATAAAAGGCAGTGACGGAAAGAAATTTCCAAAGCTGCCTTTTTTGTGCTTTCTATAATAATTCTCTTATGTTATAATGCAGGACAGACAGCAAACAGTAAATGAACATATATATTTTTTAGGAACAGGAGTAAGAATGATAGAATTAGGTAAAAAACAGAAATTACTGGTTGTAAAAACCGTGGATTTCGGAATATATCTTGGAGAGGACCGAAACGCACCTCAGAATGAGCGGGTGCTTCTTCCGTCCAAACAGGTACCGGAAGGAACCAAAGTAGGTGATGAGATCGAGGTATTCATCTACAAAGATTCTCAGGACAGACTGATCGCGACTACCCGTGAGCCGATGCTCCAGGTGGGACAGACAGCAGTCCTCAAGGTTAAACAGGTCACCAGAATAGGAGCTTTTCTTGACTGGGGACTGGAGAAAGATCTTCTTCTTCCGTATCATGAGCAGACCAACAGAGTCCGTGAGGGGGAAGAATGTCTGGTAGCTCTTTATGTAGATAAGAGCAGCAGACTCTGTGCAACCATGAAAGTATATCATTATCTTTCAACCAGAACTCCTTATGTACCGGGAGATATGGTGAAGGGCCGTGTCTATGAGATCAGCGGAAACTTCGGTGTATTTGTTGCAGTAGATGATAAATATTCCGCACTGATCCCTGCAAGAGAGGCAACCGGCAAATACAGACCGGGAGCTATTCTTGATCTTCGTGTCACTGAGGTAAAAGAGGATGGAAAGATGAATGTCAGCGACCGTCAGAAAGCTTACATCCAGATCAATGAAGATGCAGAGAGCGTACTCAGCGTGATCGAGGAATTTGCAGGCGTGCTGCCATTTGATGATCATGCTTCACCGGAAGTCATCAAGAGAGAGTTTGGTCTCAGCAAGAACGCATTCAAGCGTGCGGTCGGCCATCTGATGAAAGAAGGAAAAGTAGAGATCCGTGACAGAAGGATCTACATTAAAAAATAACAAGGTGTTGACCGGCTCCGGATCAGACACGCTCCGGCACGTTCAGAGAAAAGTGCAGAGCGGGGAGGATCCGGAGCCCTGTTTTTACAATAAGGAGAGAAAAATTTGGAGTTTACACATTTACATGTCCATACAGAATACAGTCTTCTGGATGGCTCCAATAAGATCAAAGAATATGTGGCCAGAGTAAAAGAACTGGGTATGGACAGCGCGGCGATCACCGATCATGGTGTTATGTACGGTGTGATCGATTTTTACAGGGCTGCCAGAGAAGCCGGGATCAATCCCATCCTGGGATGCGAGGTTTATGTGGCTCCGGGTTCCCGTTTTGACCGGGAAGTGGGAAGTGGCGATGACCGTTATTACCATCTGGTTCTGCTGGCCGAGAATAATCAGGGATACAGCAATCTGATGAAGATCGTATCCAAGGCATTTGTGGAAGGCTTTTATTACAAGCCACGTGTGGATCTGGAACTTCTGGAAAAATATCACGAGGGGGTTATTGCCTTAAGTGCCTGCCTGGCAGGAGAGGTCGCAAGGTATCTTGCCCGTGGAATGTATGAGGATGCAAAAATCGCAGCCTTGCGTTATCAGGATATTTTTGGAAAAGGAAATTTCTTCCTGGAGCTTCAGGATCATGGAATTCCGGAGCAGCAGACGGTAAACCAGCAGCTTCTCCGCATGCACAGAGAGACAGGAATCGACCTGGTTGCTACCAATGATGTGCATTATACCATGGCTGAGGATGCGGAGCCCCATGACGTGCTCCTCTGTCTGCAGACCCAGAAAAAACTCAGCGATGAGAACAGAATGCGCTATGAGGGCGGCCAGTATTATGTGAAATCTCCAGAAGAGATGGCGAGACTTTTTCCATATGCTCTGGAAGCTCTGGAAAATACCCACAAGATCGCGCAGCGCTGCCACGTGGAGATCGAATTCGGCGTGACCAAGCTGCCGAAATATGATGTGCCCGACGGACTGACCTCCTGGGAGTATCTGAACAAGCTTTGCCATGAAGGGCTGGAACAGCGTTATCATCCGGTAACCGATGCGCTGAAAAAACGCCTGGATTATGAGCTGTCCACCATCAAAAACATGGGATATGTAGATTACTTCCTCATTGTGTGGGACTTCATCAAATATGCCAGAGACAATGATATCATGGTCGGCCCGGGACGAGGTTCCGCCGCAGGAAGCCTGGTTGCCTATACACTTGGGATCACCCAGCTGGATCCGATCCGGTATGATCTTCTCTTTGAGCGTTTCCTGAATCCGGAACGAGTATCCATGCCGGATATTGATGTGGACTTCTGCTTTGAACGAAGACAGGAGGTTATCGATTATGTACGGCGGAAATATGGCGATGACTGCGTGGTTCAGATCGTTACCTTCGGTACTTTGGCAGCCCGCGGTGTGATCCGTGATGTAGGCCGTGTTCTGGACATGCCTTATGCCCAGGTAGACACCATCGCCAAGATGGTTCCACAGGAGCCAAATATCACCATTGATAAGGCACTGGGAATGAATCCGGAGTTCCGGAAAGCCTATGAGGAACAGGAAGATATCCACCGCCTGATCGACCTTGCCAAGCGTCTGGAGGGTCTGCCAAGACATACTTCCATGCATGCAGCAGGTGTTGTGATCAGCCAGAAAGACGTATCGGAATACGTACCTCTTTCCAGAGCCCAGGACGGTTCCATTGTCACGCAGTTTACCATGACAACACTGGAAGAGCTGGGACTTCTGAAAATGGATTTCCTGGGGTTACGTACCCTGACCGTTATCCAGAACGCGGTAAAAATGATAGAACAGAGTACCGGCGTTTTCCTGGATATGCAGAAAATTGATTACAACGACAAAAAAGTACTGGATTCTCTCGGAACAGGACGTACTGACGGCGTGTTCCAGCTCGAGAGTGCCGGAATGAAAAACTTCATGAAGGAACTGAAGCCTCAGAGCCTTGAGGATGTCATCG
>OHAI01001666.1_pt1 | contig 17000 bp, 10 predicted proteins | sample 1577091 | NCBI WGS metagenome assembly OHAI01 (sample SAMEA3541548, study PRJEB24748) | human gut metagenome | biome: human gut; feature: human-associated habitat; material: faeces | place: China | collected 2012
TGTATTCTCTCTGAATCAAAATGTTCAAAAAAACCTGCAAGCTGTAATGCAAGACGATTAACGCCTGACTGTTCGATCATAATACTGTCTGTATCAATATCCGGTAACAGGCTTTTTAAGTTCATCTTTTTTACAAATTCTGTAAGTTTTACTTTGTACATAATCTCCTCCGTATCATTCCTGATATACTCCCGGAGTCTTTTTATACATTCAAGTCGAACAGCACCGGGATACATCTCTGTTTTTCACAATGTTAGTATCTACACTCGTATGTCTACTATACCACATCCCCATTTTTTTTAGAAGTAGCCGTATGAAAAAAGCGATAAATTTCTTCTGCTGTTTTTTCAGTAATTCCATCTGCCTTACAAAGTTCTTCTACTGAAGCCTCTTTGATTTTTCCTATATCTTTAAAATACTTCATAAGACTCTTCCTTCTTGCCGGACCGATTCCTTTGATATCATCGAGAACGGAATGTACCTGTTCTTTGCCGCGAAGAGCTTTATGATACGTAATAGCAAAACGATGTGCCTCATCCTGAAGACGGGTTACCATGCGGAACGCTTCAGAATTCTTTGGAAAATCAATAATCTCATTCTGATAATAAAGACCTCTTGTCCGATGGAAATCATCCTTTACCATGCCACAGACCGGAATGTTTAACCCCATTTTTTCAAGAACTTTTACTGCAATATTTACCTGTCCTTTTCCTCCATCCATCATGAGAATATCGGGAAAACGAGTAAAACTTCCAAACGAAATATCCTGCCCTTTTTCTTCTCGTTCTTTTTGCTCTCTGATACCATGAGAAAATCTTCTCTCTAACGCTTCCTCCATACAGCGGTAATCATCTGGTCCCGCTACTGTCCGTATTTTAAACTTCCGGTAATCACTTCTTTTTGCTTTGCCTTTTTCAAAAACAACCATAGATGCGACATTCTCATAACCATTTGTATTAGAAATATCGAATGCTTCCATACGATTTAAGTTTTCAATTCCAAGAAGCTGCTCTAATTCATGAACTGCTCCAATCGTCCGATGCTCTTCTCTTTTCAGTTTTTCGCTATCCTGAATCAGCACGTTCTGTGCATTTTTTCTGGCAAGTTCCATCATCTGATGCTTACTGCCTCTTTTCGGCATCGCAAAGTTTACCTTTGACCCTCTCTTATCTGAAAGCCATTTTTCAAGAATTTCTTTATCCAGAACATCTTCCTGCGTTAATATTTCTTTTGGGATAAATGGTGTTCCAACATAAAACTGTTTAATAAAATCCGTTAAAATCTCCTGTTTTTCGCTATCCCCGATTCCTGTCATATGGAAATGATCCCTGCCAAGGAGCTTTCCGCTTCGGATAAAAAATATTGCCACAACCGCTTCGTCTCCTGCTTTAGCAAGTGCGATAATGTCTCTGTCATCCCCACCGGTATCATTAATCTTTTGTTTTTCCCCGATTCGCTTTACATTTTCAATCAGATCGCGGTACTCTGCTGCCTGCTCAAATTCCAGTTCTGCTGCCGCTTTCTTCATTTTATCTTCAAGATTATTTATGATTTCCTTCTCATCTCCATTTAAAAACTTTAGGGCTTTATCCACATATTTCCGATACTCTTCTCTTGAAATATAATTTTGACATGGTGCATCACACTGATTTATCTGATGATAAAGACAGGGCCGGTCCTTCCCTATCTCTTTAGGCAAAGACCGGCTGCAACTCCGTATTTTGTATACTTTTCTCATTAGTTCAATTGTATCTTTCACCGCCCCCGCACTTGTATACGGACCGAAATATTTCGATTTATCTCTCTTTACCTGTCGGCAAAATAAAATTCTTGGATAATCTTCCTGCACCGTAACACGAATGTATGGATAACTTTTATCATCTTTCAACATCGTGTTATAATGCGGGCGGTGTTCTTTAATCAGATTGCATTCCAAAACCAGAGCCTCTAACTCTGAGTCTGTAATGATATATTCAAAATAAGCAATATGAGAAACCATGTGCTGGATTTTTATACTCTTATTATAACTGCTCTGAAAATACTGACGCACACGATTTTTAAGAATTCGTGCTTTGCCAACATAGATAATTTCATCCTTGGCATTATGCATCAGATAAACTCCTGGCTTTGCCGGAAGTTTTTTCAGTTCTTCCTGAATATCAAACATAATTTACTCTTCCTGTTTTACTTCCTCACTGTCTTTCTTTTCGGTAACTTTCTGTGCATCCTGACTTTCCGCATCTTTTAATGAAGATTCTTCTGATACCGTTTCTACTTCGGATAACTCTGTTTTCTCCTTATCCTCTTCAACACTTTCCGGTTCATCTTTCTTTAAAGATTTATTGTAAATTTCCATAAATTCTTTACCGGTAATTGTCTCTCTTTCGATCAGGAATTCTGCAATCTCATCCATAACTTCTCTGTGATCTTCAATAATCTTCTTCGCCTTATCGTATGCCACTTTGAGCATTTCTTTTACTTCTTCATCGATGAGTGCACCTGTTGCATCGGAACAGTTCATTACCGCCCGTCCGTCAAGATAACGATTCTGAATGGATTCCAGACCCATAAGACCAAACTTCTCAGACATACCGTACTGTGTCACCATCGCTCTTGCAATCTGTGTTGCTCTTTCGATATCATTAGAAGCTCCTGTTGTAACAGAATGGAATACAACTTCCTCTGCTGCACGTCCTCCAAAAAGTGTTACAAGTTCTCCAAGCATCTGCTCTTTGCTCATAAGGTACTTTTCTTCTTCCGGAACCTGCATCGTATAACCAAGCGCTCCCATTGTTCTTGGAACAATCGTAATCTTTTGAACCGGTTCTGTATTCTTCTGTACAGCGATTGCCATCGCATGCCCCACCTCGTGGTAAGCAACGATTTTCTTTTCTTCTTCGCCAAGAATACGATCCTTCTTTTCTTTACCTGCAATAACTACTTCCACAGCTTCTAAAAGATCTTTCTGAGATACCGCTTCCCTGCCGGCTTTTACTGCCGCAAGCGCTGCTTCATTGATCATATTCGCAAGATCGGAACCAACCGCTCCTGAAGTTGCCAGAGCAATCTCATCAAAGTTCACTGTCTCATCCATCTTAACATTCTTTGCATGTACCTTTAATGTCTCAACACGTCCCTTAAGATCCGGTCGTTCTACAATAACTCGCCGGTCAAAACGTCCCGGTCGAAGAAGTGCTTTATCCAGTACTTCCGGTCGGTTTGTCGCTGCTAAAATAACAAGACCCTTTGAAGAATCAAAGCCATCCATCTCTGCAAGTAAAGCATTCAGCGTCTGTTCACGTTCATCGTTACCGCCACCGTAACGGCTGTCACGACTCTTACCGATTGCATCAATCTCATCGATAAAAATAATACATGGTGCCATGGACTGTGCCTGTTTAAACAGATCACGAACCCTGGAAGCACCAACACCAACGAACATCTCTACAAAGTCTGAACCACTTAATGAGAAAAATGGTACATTTGCTTCTCCGGCTACTGCCTTTGCCAGTAAAGTTTTACCTGTTCCCGGAGGTCCTACTAATAATGCTCCCTTTGGCAATCTTGCACCAATTTCAATATATTTACCTGGATTATGGAGGAAGTCTACCATTTCAGTAAGGCTTTCCTTTGCCTCATCCTGACCGGCAACATCTGCAAAAGTAACCCCTGTCTTTTTCTCGACATATACTTTGGCATTACTCTTTCCTACGCTGCCCATCATACCGCCGCCCTTGCCGATTCCACGCATAACGAAATACATCATTCCATAAATCAGCACAAACGGAAGTACATAACTAACCATAACAGAAAGAATCGCATTCGATCCACTGCTGTCCTGCTGTTCATAAGAGCTGATCTTATTCTGATCTTCTGCTTCTTTTAAACGATTGACGAGCAATGCATCATTCATTGAAACCGTATAATACGTTGTCTTCATTAATGGATTCTGCTGTGTTTTCGGTTCAATATAAATCTTGCGATCTGCGACCTGTACTTTTTTAATCTCTCCCTTATCCAGCATCGTAAGGAACTTACTATACGAAATCTTCTTCTGGGAGCCGTTTTTATAACGGCTCATCACAGAAGTAAAGAGAGCAGTAATTCCAAGACAAACGACCAGCAGGATAATCGCAGATTTTATGTTCTTCTTTTTGTTTGGATTATCGTTTTGATTATTTTTATTGTCCATTTACGCCTCCATGACGTTTTATAATTTCTTTAATACCTCAATGGCATCTTTCATATAATTATTTTCAACGTACTCAATCTTTCCTGCATCACAGGCTGCAGCAAGTGTTGGATCCATTGGAATCTTAGCCAGAACAGGAACCGCATACTCTGCTGCAATTTCATCGATATGGCTTTCTCCAAATACCTTGATCTGCTTGCCACAGTCAGGACACTCTACATAACTCATATTCTCTACTAAACCAAGAATAGGAACATTCATCATTCTTGCCATGTTAACAGCCTTCTCTACGATCATTCCAACTAATTCCTGTGGAGATGATACGATAACGATACCATCTAAAGGAACAGATTGGAAAATAGTCAGTGGAACATCACCAGTTCCTGGAGGCATATCGATAAACATATAATCAACGTTATGCCATAATGTTTCTCCCCAGAACTGCTTGATCACACCGCCAAGTACCGGGCCTCTCCAGATAACAGGATCTGTTTCATTCGCAAGCATCAGGTTCACAGATACAATATCAATTCCACAAGTTGTTGTCGCTGGCAGAATCAGTCCGTCTGCATTACCTACAAGATTTATAGAGAGTCCAAAAGCCTTTGGAATAGATGGACCTGTAATATCTCCGTCTAATATAGCTGTCTTAAATCCTTCTCTCATAGAAGCTGCTGCAAGAAGAGAAGTTACCATAGACTTACCTACACCACCTTTACCGGATACAACACCGATAACCTTCTTAACAGAACTTCCCTGACTTAGCTTTACAAGAAAATCTTCCGGTTTCATCTCTCTTTCTGCACAATTTTCTCCACAGCTGCTGCAATCATGTGTACACTCACTCATAGTATTTACCTCTCATTTACTTAAATTTTTAATAAAATTTTACCCCTGTTTTACTTGTTCATCTGTTCCAAAATTTCTTTGACATTCTTCTGAATATCTCCCTCAAATACAGCAGAACCACATACAAATATATTGGCGCCACATTCTGCGATTTCCGCTATATTAGAAGCTTTCACTCCACCATCAACCTGAATATCAACATCAAGATTCTTCTCGGTGATCATCTGACGAAGTGCTCTGACCTTTTCTCCACAGTAAGGGATATATTTCTGTCCCCCAAATCCAGGATTCACAGTCATCACCAATACCATGTCAAGCTCCGGCAGAACATACTCAATTACAGAAAGCGGAGTGGCAGGATTAATAGCTACAGCTGCCTTCTTTCCACAATCCTTAATCTGATGCACAACTCTGTCAAGATGTGTGCAGGTTTCCGCATGTACTGTAATAATATCTGCGCCTGCTTTCGCAAAGTCTTCAATATATCTTCCGGGATCCTCTATCATCAAATGTGCATCAAAAATAGCATCTGTCAACGGACGAAGTGCCTTGATTACAGGATTTCCAAAAGAAATCTGCGGAACATACATTCCGTCCATAACATCGATATGCACGTATTCTGCTCCAGCATCAATTGCAGCCAGAACGTCCCTGCCTAAATTGGCAAAATCCGCAGATAAAATAGACGGTGCTAATATTTTCTTCATTGGTACCTCCTTAATTTTTAAAAATTTCATCAGTATCCTCTGACACTTTATAATTTAAAATAACTGTCCAGAATTCAAAATCAAACATATCTATATGATCTATATGACTCTGTGTAGTTACATTTTAAATGACGAGACAAAGTCTCACAGTATATCTTAACATAATCATCAAATACTGCAAGCTGAAAATATGAAAAAAGCTTGAAAATTTGCAATCCTTCTTCCTCTTATGCTACAATTCAGTCATAAGTCACCCATTCGACTTCGATTAAAAAATCATACTTGTAATTATTTTAACCGCGAAAGGAGTTTATCATGCGTTTTTTTGATCCAACAAACACTTATGCAGAAAGAAACTGTATACAAAACCACAAAAAAGATTTACTGGCTTTGGGGACACGTGCTTTTGTCATTACCGGCCACAGTTCTTCTAAAAAAAATGGTTCATTAGATGATGTCATTGCTGTTTTAGAAGAGGCCTCCGTTCCGTATAAAGTTTTTAATGAAATCGAGGAAAATCCATCCGTTGAAACTGTCGTAAAAGCTGCAGAAATCGGCAAAGAATTTAAAGCAGATTTCGTTATCGGTATCGGTGGAGGTTCCCCACTAGATGCATCGAAAGCAATCGCTTTGTTAATTGCTAATCCGGAAGAAAGCGGAGACTGCTTCTATGTAGAAAAAGATTTAAAAGCTCTTCCGATCGCTGCTGTTCCGACAACCTGCGGTACGGGTTCTGAAATTACACCAGCTGCTGTTCTGACCCGCCACGATACACAGACAAAGAAAAGTATTTCCTACAAACTTTTTCCTGATCTTGCACTCGTTGACGGTAAATATTTACTTTCCGCAAGTAAAAATCTTTTAATCAATACCTGTGTAGATGCACTTGCACATGCAGTTGAAAGTCGTGTAAATATTCAGACCAACATATATAATCAAATGTTTTCAAACTATGCTTTAAAGCTTTGGGGAGAAATCATTCCTTTTCTTCGTTCAGATGATGAACTTACAGAGGAACTTGCCGATAAGCTGATGCTTACCTCCACAATTGCAGGAATGGCAATCGCACAGACCGGAACTTCTATTCCTCATGCATTAAGCTATGATGTAACATATCATAATGGAGTGGCACATGGAAAAGCCTGCGGTATTTTCCTTGCTGCTTATCTTCGCATATATGCAAAGCACAAACCAGAAGATGTTGACGTAATCCTTTCCCTCTTAGGATTTGAAACACTCGATGACTTTGCTGCCTTCCTGAAAAAAATTTTAGGTATTGTAACTCTTACAGAAAAAGAAGTTTTATTTTACGTTGAGCGTATGATGGAAAACACATCAAAACTTGCAACATGTCCTTTTGAATTAACAAGGGAAGATATTGAGAAGATTTATCGAGAATCTATCGTGGTTGAATAAAAACAGACGAAGTCATAAGACTGAATCCCCCTCTCCTCCACAAATCGCTCAATTTTTAGCAGGTATCTACATAAAGCCAGTTTAAATCTTGCCAACAAACAGAAGAACAAAACACCATAGTATCCTATCTGTGGCCTCGGAGCAAGGTTTGGATGCGAGCGCGTAAGCGAGCATTCAAACCGCTGCGACTAAAGTCACAGATAGGATACTATGGTGTTTTGTTTTTCGTCTGTCCGCCAGTTTGCCTGGCTTTATATTATCGTCCTAAAATCTGAGCGATCTCAAACTCATACTGGTCAACATCTTTAGCCATTCCGAGTGCATCTTCAATATCGTAATCGATATACTGACCGTTACGGTATCCTACTACTCGGTTTGTTGCACCACTGCAAAGAAGATCTACTGCTAAAGCTCCCATGTAAGAAGCATATACTCTGTCTTTTGCAGTTGGGTTTCCACCTCTTTGCATATGACCAAGGATACTTGCTCTTGTCTCTACACCAGTTGCCTGTTCAATTCTCTTAGCCATTCCGTAAGAATGTCCAACACCTTCTGCGTTGATGATCAGGTGATGTTTCTTACCAAGTGCTTTCTTCTCAAGAATACTTTCAATTAACTCATTCTCAAGCTTTGGTCTATTACCATCGAAACGTTCTGGGATTAAGATATCCTCAGCACCGGAAGCGATACCACACCATAATGCGATATAACCAGCGTTTCTTCCCATTACCTCGATGATCGAACATCTTTCATGAGATGTAGATGAGTCACGAATCTTATCAATTGCCTGCATCGCTGTGTTCACTGCAGTATCGAAACCGATTGTATATTCTGTACATGCAATATCTAAGTCAATTGTTCCAGGAAGAGCTACTGTGTTAATTCCCTGTGCAGATAACTTCTGTGCTCCACGAAAAGATCCGTCACCACCGATAACAACAAGTCCGTCAATGTTATGACTTCTTAAAATCTCTGCTGCCTTTTCCTGATACTCTAACTGTTTAAATTCTTCACATCTTGCAGTAAATAAAGCTGTACCACCACGTGAAATGATATCACATGTGAATTCTTTCTCCATGTCAAAAATCTCATCGTTTAACAGTCCGCTGTAACCACGATAAATTCCTTTTACATCAATACCTCTTGCCCATGCGGTTCTGGCTACTGCTCTTAATGCGGCATTCATGCCCGGAGCATCTCCACCACTTGTTAAAATTCCAATTGTCTGAACTGCGCTAGTCTTGTTCATCTAACGTTACCTCCATTTCATAATTCCCTAAGTATACTCCCTAACGATTACATATATTATCTCTTTTTTTCAGATTTTTCAATACTCTTCTCGCGAACCTTTACATTTTTTTCACCAAAAAGTGATTTTAACTCGCTAAATACGTCATTTTTTGCGGAAATATTTTCGTATGATGGAAGTCTTTTTATTGCCTTTTCTTTTTTGGAAAAAATAACAATTTCATCTTTTCCAGGATGTTTTCTGATAATTCCATATAGTTTTTGTTGTTTTTCTGTGAATTCTTCAATATTCTCTGTCTGAATCCAGACTTCCTTCGGAATCTGTTCAATCGGAACAATATATTCTGCGATCAGCTTTCCGCTTTCTTCAGAAACAGAGGCTCTTCCTTTCACATAAATACCCTGATCTTCAATAAGATATGGCTTTACATTTTGATATATCGTCGGGAAGACAATAATCTCTACGGTACCGTATAAATCTTCAAGCGTGACAAAAGCCATATTCTGATTATTTTTTGTAAGCTTTGCAGTGACGTTACTAATAAGACCACCAACAACATAATGCTGTCCATCCCTCACGACTGCACGTCCACTTTCTTCATCTGGCTCAAAATCTGTTGATTTCGCTGTTGTCTGTTTTTCAAGAGAATCCATATATTTTTGTAATGGATGCCCACTTACATAAATACCAAGAACTTCTTTTTCCAGCGCAAGTTTTTGTGCATCATCATACTCTCCGACATCAGGATATTGCATCTCATATTCTTTTTTCTCTTCTTCCGAGAAAAAGTCAAATAATGACATCTGTCCACTGATTGATTCTTTCCGTTCCCGATTTACCTCCTCAAGCACGACCGGATACACGAGCATCTGCTGCTTTCTTGTTTTTCCAAAACTGTCTAACGCTCCGGACTTAATAAGATTTTCGATCGTACGTTTATTAATTTCTTTGGAAGTGAGTCTTTCCATAAAATCTTTCAAATCTTTATATTTTCCGTTTTCATTTCTTTCCTGCGTCATTACGTCGATGACGCTTTTTCCAAGACTTTTAATCGCTGCAAGCCCATATCGAATCGAATCGCCGGCAACAGAGAATCCTGCTTCCCCTTCGTTGATGTCCGGTGGCAGGATGGAAATTCCCATCACACGACAGGTATTAATATATTCTGTGATTTTCTTTGGGTTCGTAATAACAGAAGTAAGCAATGCCGCCATAAATTCTACCGGATAGTAACAGCGTAGCCATGCTGTCTGGTAAGAAACAACCGCATAGGCGGCCGCATGCGATTTATTAAATGCATATTTGGCAAAATCAATCATTTCATCAAAAATCTTATTTGCTGTTTCTTCCGGAATTCCTCGATGGATGCACCCTTCGACGCCTTCTTCCTCATTACCGTAAACAAAGTTTTGACGTTCCCTTGCCATAACTTCACCCTTTTTTTTGGACATTGCTCGGCGCACAAGATCGCTTCGTCCAAGCGTGTATCCGGCAAGGCGCATTACAATCTGCATAACCTGTTCCTGATAAACGATACAGCCGTAAGTCGGTGCAAGGATTTCTTCCAATTCCGGACAGGTATATTGAATAGAATCCTGATTCTGCTTTCCCTTGATATACTTTGGAATAAAATCCATCGGACCCGGACGATACAAAGAAATACCGGCAATTACATCTTCCAGATTTGTCGGTTTTAATTCTTTCATGAAAGACTTCATTCCTGCACTTTCTAACTGGAACACACCCTCCGTCTTTCCCTGCCCGATCATCTCATATACTTTGGCATCATCATAATCAATTGTATCAATGCTAAAATCCTGCCCCAGCTTCTGTCCGATCATCCGGGCAGCATCCTGAATAACCGTTAAGGTACGTAAGCCTAAGAAGTCCATTTTCAGAAGACCTAACTCCTCAATCGTTGTCATCGTAAACTGTGTTGTTATGACATTATCTGCTCCTCTTGACAACGGAACAAACTCATCCAAAGGCTTAGAACCGATTACCACTCCTGCTGCATGAATCGATGTATGCCGCGGCAATCCTTCTAAACGCATTGACATATCAACAAGATTTTTTACTACCTCATCACTCTCATATGCCTGCCTTAATTCCGGATTAGATTTCAATGCTTTTTCAATCGTAATACCAAGTTCCATCGGTATCATCTTAGCAACATTATCTACCTGTGCATAAGGAATATCCAGTACACGACCAACATCACGTACTGCCATACGTGCAGCCATCGTACCAAAAGTTACAATCTGTACTACTTTATCTTTTCCGTATTTTTCATAAACATAATCAATAACTTCCTGTCTTCTCTCGTAGCAAAAATCGATATCAATATCCGGCATAGATACACGCTCCGGATTTAAAAAGCGCTCAAAAATAAGCTGGTATCTGATTGGATCGATATTCGTAATTTCAAGGCAGTAAGAAACAATACTTCCTGCCGCACTTCCACGTCCCGGTCCAACAGCAATCCCCTGACTTTTTGCAAAACGTATAAAATCCCATACAATTAGAAAATAATCAACATATCCCATATTCCTGATTGTACTAAGCTCATAGGAAAGTCTTTCCTGTAACTCTTTCGGCGGCGGATCCCCATATCTTTTCACCAATCCTGTCTCACAAAGCTCCTTTAAGTAAGAAAATGCATCATATCCTTCCGGAACATCAAACTTTGGTACCTTTTGTTCACCAAAAACAATTTCCACATTACATCGCCCGGCAATCTTATGGGTATTATCCATCGCTTCCCTGGCATACGGAAACACTTTCTGCATTTCTTCTTCGGATTTCAGATAATATTGCCCACCTTCGTAACGCATTCGGTCTTTGTCCGAAACCTTTTTTCCGGTCTGTATACAAAGAAGCAGATCATGTGGAATCGCATCCTCTTCTCTGATATAATGCACATCATTTGTGACAACCATCGGAATCCCCAGTTCTTTTGAAAGCCGTATAAGACTGGTATTTACCTGCGTCTGTTCACGAATACCATGATCTTGCAGCTCAAGGAAAAAATTATTCTCTCCAAAAATATCACGCATTTTTCTGGCAGCGGCTCTTGCCCCATCAAAATCCTCTTTTAAAATCTTATTCGGAATCTCTCCTGCAAGGCAGGCACTCAATGCAATAATACCTTCATGATATTTCTCCAGCACTTCATAGTCTACCCTCGGTTTATAATAATATCCCTCAGTAAATCCTCTGGTTACGATCTTCATCAGATTCTTATAGCCCTGATTATTCTCTGCAAGCAAAACAAGATGATAATATCTGTCCTCTCCTCTTGCCTGTTCTCTATCAAATCTCGAACCCGGTGCCACATAAATCTCACATCCAAGTATCGGTTTTATCCCTACTTCTTTTGCTTTTTTATAAAAATCAATCACACCATACATGACTCCATGATCTGTAATAGCGATGCTATCCATTCCAAGTTCTTTTGCTCTTGGCAAAAGCTCTTTAATCTTACTAGATCCATCCAACAGACTGTATTCCGTATGCACATGTAAATGTGTAAATGCCATAGGTGTCTCTTCCTCCTCTTACAACATTTCGACAAATGCTGTCATTCTCGTATTGAGCTGTCCAATATCCTCCTGTGAATAATCGGTCTCCACATGAATATACGGAACGCCCTTTCCTTTTACAAACTTTTCAATACTCTTTGCCTCCACATTATATGTGTGGCATGCCTGCAATGTCATTTCCACAACACCATCAATCTGATATTCTTCTATTAATCTTCCGATCAATTCATAACGATTCTTATTCGGTGTCATAACAGAACAGCCAATCTGAAGATATCTTTCCGCAATCGCCTCATAAATATCCTCTGCCGATTCATCTATTAAACGGTCAACCGACTTTGTACCGCCACAATTTTCATAAGCAACAACAACCGCACCATTCTCCTCAAGCGCTTTAACAACTTTCATAGGTGCTCCGCTGCTTGGGCATCCGGTTAAAAGAATCCTCTTCTTTTTCGGCATTTTTTCGTTCTCTTCATACTCTTTCATAATCTTTTCACGAAGCACATTGATTTCTTCTGGAACCTTTTCTTTATCAAAACGGAACTGACTTCCATATAATACATTAAACAATTCCTGTCCATTCATCGGTGCCGGGTCATTTTTCATAACTTCATAAAGATTTTTAAGCGCAATTCTATTTTCATTCATCATATGAACTGCCTTACGAACGTTCTCCTCTGTAATCACCACTTTGAAAGTCTGCTCCAAATAAGATTTGAACTTAAGAATCTCTTCTTTCCAAAGCTTTAATGCCGTTTCACTCTGACTGTTTGGAAGTTCCATAACGTAAACATTTTTAAACTCTCCCATCAGTTCATACATCTTTTTCTTTCCATCACAGGTCGTCTCTCCAACTACCACATCTGAAAAATAAAAGAAGGGACACTTATCTGATACCGCAAAGCCATAACTTGCCTTTACCATAGGACATAAATTTCTTGGTAAATCTCTCTCCGCCACCGGAATCGTCTCATCAGATGTAGAACAAAGTCCTACTGTAACCGCTCCCATAGCCATCGCAATCTCCTGCGGGAAATATGTACAATATGCTCCTATAACCGGAACATTTTTATCCTTAAGCTCCTTCATCGTTAAAAAAGAATTCTTTCTCTGTTCCGCAAAATCTTCAAAAATCTCCGGCAGTGCTTTAATTAATTCCATAATACTTATCCCTTTCTCAATAATGGTAATCTATGCCTTATTATAATAATACTATCAAAAAATAATCGCTGTCAAATTATACATAAGAAGATTTCCACACGATATTTTATCATATTACAGCTTCACAATCCATACTTTCAAATCAAGCACCCACGATACTTGATACACGATTCTACCAGTGCCAGCTGAATGAGTTTCTACATTATTATAATGGATTTTATAATACCCTGTTAAATAATACTCTTGGAATCAGACAGAATCCTTTTCATCCTCTCGCCATTCCTGCATTTATGAAAAGCCACAACAAGAACGATATTTTTATAACAATTTCTCTATATTTTCTTTCTCTTTTTCCTATTTCTTCCTTGAATTTTTGCCAAGTAGTATGTTATACTTTTTTTAGAAAGAAAGAGGTGTTTCAAATGACAGAACGTCAGTCCAAACTCATTAAATTGGTAAATCTTTATCAAAAAATCGAAGTGAGTCGTTTAGCTGAACTTTTAGATGTGTCTCAGGTAACCATCCGTAAAGACCTTGACCATCTTGAAGAAGAGGGACTTTTATCAAGAGAACATGGCTACGCTTTAATTAAGAATGCCAATGATATTAATACTCGTTTAACTATAAATTATGACAAAAAGATCGAGATTGCCACAAAGGCTGCCGAGATGGTTTCCAACGGCGAAACTGTCATGCTAGAATCTGGTTCTACCTGTACTTTACTTGCAGAACAGCTTGCAAAATTAAAAAAGGATATTACCATTATAACAAATTCGGCATACATAGCTATCCGCATTCGTGATCTTCCTATTCGCAAAGTCATTCTTCTTGGTGGTGAATACCAAAAAGAATATCAGGGAATGGTAGGACCACTTGTCCGCAAATGTGCAAAAGAATGTGACATCAAACTTCAGGAAGGTGTTTATGTACAGTTTACAGGACCAAATTATGAGACTCCTGCAGAAGTAAGACTTGCACAGAGATGGGGTGGAGATGCAGTTGGAATGAGCACCGCATGCGAAGCTATGGCTGCCCGGCACATGGGAATGGAAATCTGTGGAATTTCCTGCATCACAAATATGGCAGCAGGAATTTCCCAAAAAGAGCTTAACCATAAAGAAGTGCAGGAAACAGCAGACCGCGTAGCGAAATCCTTCAAGGAATTAGTAACAAAAGTTGTTGTAAATATGTAAGATCCATAAGTAAGACATCAGAAAGGAGACAAAAATTATGAAGAAATATAAGAGAATATTTACTATTGTAATAGACTCTTTTGGGGCAGGAGAAATGCCGGATGCGGCTCAGTATGGGGATGAAGGAACAGATACTATGGGACATATTTCCCAGAATGTAGATGAATTTACGATTCCAAACCTTCAGAAACTTGGAATTGCAAATCTTCATCCGTTGAAACAGGTTGCAGCAGTGGAACGACCAATGGGTTATTATACATTTTTAGAAGAAGTCAGTACCGGAAAAGACACTATGACAGGACACTGGGAAATGATGGGACTTCACCTCACAAAACCGTTTAAGACTTTTACTGAGACCGGATTTCCAAAAGAGCTGATCGATGAGCTTGAGAAGAGAACGGGACATAAAGTAATTGGAAACAAGAGCTCCAGTGGAACAGAGATCCTTGATGAACTGGCTGAGGAAGAAATCGCTACCGGTCATATGATCGTTTACACATCTGCTGATTCTGTATTACAGATCTGCGGAAACGAGGAGACATTCGGACTGGATGAACTGTATCGCTGCTGTGAGATCGCTCGTGATATCACTATGAGGGATGAGTGGAAAGTCGGACGTGTTATTGCAAGACCTTACCTTGGCAAGAAAAAAGGTGAGTTCAAACGTACCAGCAACCGCCATGATTATGCACTGAAGCCCTACGGGAAAACTGCGCTTAATGCATTGAAGGATGCAGGTTATGATGTGATCTCCGTTGGAAAGATTTTTGATATTTTTGACGGTGAGGGACTGACAGAGTCCAATAAGTCAAAAAGCTCTGTTCATGGAATGGAGCAGACAATTGACATTGCAAAAAGAGAGTTTGAGGGGCTTTGTTTTGTAAATCTTGTAGATTTCGATGCTCTTTGGGGACATCGACGCAATGTAAAGGGATATGCAGAGGAACTTGAAAGATTTGATGTAAAACTTGGTGAACTTCTTGATGAACTTCGTGAGGATGACCTTCTGATCATTACAGCTGACCACGGAAATGATCCGACACATACAGGAACTGATCACACAAGAGAAAAAGTACCATTTTTTGCTTATTCCCCATCTATGGAGGGATATGGAAAGCTGGAAGATCAGAATACTTTTGCAGTAATCGGTGCAACGATCGCAGATAATTTTGAAGTTAAGATGCCGGAGGGAACAATTGGAAGTTCTCTTCTGGATGAATTGAAATAAAAGGAAGGTAAAGAGGAAACTGGTATGAAACTCTTATTAAATGTGGTTGGGATTTTGTGAAGAAAACGGTGTGTATGTAAAAGAACTATAAAAATACATTAGGTAATCGATATAAAATGATTCGTGCGAACCAATAACTAAAAGACAGGTCTAGATACATTGAAATAATTTCAGTGTGTCCAGACCTGTTTTTTTTACAGCTTCAGGTAGTTCAGATGCAATACAGATTTTTCTCTTTCTGAGAATGAATTTCATTTTTGACCACATTTTTTCAATAGGGTTTAAATCCAGGCTGTTTTATGTTTACTTTATACAGTACTATTTCTGATTGCACTGATTTTTTCGATATAGAAGAAACAGCATAAATAATAGAATTACCGGAAAAATAAGTCCGCATCCCATGCCAATCCGGATATTATTTCCAGCATTTTGAGTAATACGACCAACGATTCCAGGTCCAATACTGCCGCCTAAATCTCCCGCCATGGCAAGAAGAGAGAACATAGCCGTTCCACCTGTTGGAAAAGTTTTTGAGGAAATACTGATTGTTCCAGGCCACATGATTCCAACTGAAAATCCACATGCAATACAACCGATAAGTCCGATAATCGGGCTGGATGACAAAGCGGCAAGTAGATAACAGACAACGCATAATATGCCTGAACCACTCATAAACTTCATTAAATCTAACTGTTCTCCATATTTTCCAAAAATTATACGGCTGATTCCCATTGTTACTGCAAACATACATGGACCTGCTAAATCTCCCAGGGCTTTTGACAATCCCAGTGCAGCTTCTGCATAAGCAGATGCCCATTGAGCCATTGCAAGTTCAGAAGCTCCGGAACAGATCATCAGACATATTGCAACCCAGAAAAATGGTTTGGAAAACAGATTCTTAATTTCCATTCCAGAACCATTATCAACCAGAGGTTCAATAGGACAGGTCATGAAGTTATAAGTATTAACTGCAGGAATGATTGCCCATATTACGGCGAGCCATTTCCAGTTGTCTATTCCAAATATCAGGAAAAATAAGCTGGAAATCAAAATTGTCCCAACAGCTCCCCAACAGTAAAAGGAATGGAGCAGACTCATAGTTGCTTCTTTGTTTTCAAACGGACAGGCCTCGATAATAGGGCTGCAAAGTACTTCTATTAAACCACTTCCGATGGCATAAACAATAACACTACATATAATTCCAATAAAAGGATCAGGTAAAAAATCAGGTAAAAATGCCAGTCCAAGCAGACCCAGTGCAGAAAATATTTCTGATGTAACAATGCACACACGATATCCGATATGATCTACGAATTTGGCACAGAACAGGTCAACCAGAAGCTGTGTGAAAAAGAAGAAAGTGGATATCAGAGCAATGTTACCGAGAGAAATATGGTAGTCACTGTGAAATTTCAAAAAAAGAAGCGGTGCGAAGTTTGCCGCAATAGCCTGTGTGATAA
>OHAI01001694.1_pt1 | contig 16837 bp, 6 predicted proteins | sample 1577091 | NCBI WGS metagenome assembly OHAI01 (sample SAMEA3541548, study PRJEB24748) | human gut metagenome | biome: human gut; feature: human-associated habitat; material: faeces | place: China | collected 2012
GTCAAGCTTGTATTCATTCGTGAGCTTGTTATATATTGCCTGCCAAAGCTTTTTGTAGGCTTCCGAGCCGTCTGCACCCCACCAGAACCAACCGCCGCTTGCCTCGTGGAGCGGTCTGAACAGTACCGGAACGTCTGCGTCAGAAAGACGTTTGAGTTGTTTGGCGATCTCGTCAACGTCGCTCATAAGAGTGTTGTAGCCCTTAGGGTCTGAGCCGTTCATTATTTTGGTAAGCGAGAACTTTGAGCGGTCAACGTTTTTGGTGTAAAAACCACCCCACCAACGTGGATTTCCGCCGTCTGTACCTGAGAGAAGATATTTGTCAGGGACGTTCCAATGCCAGCAGAATGTTACTATTCCACCTGCCTGTGAGAACTCGATAGCCTTTTCGACCGCGTCGGAGGTGTCACCGTTCTGGACACGGCATGGAGTATAGCGCATAAAGTCAAGACCCAACATAGCAGGGGTCTGACCAGTGGCGGACTTTATAGCTTTGAACTCAGCGCCGTTAAGACCGCCGTCGCAATACTGTCCTGTTATGACCTTTTTGCCGTAAACGTCTTTCATATAGCTGTAAAGGCGCTGTGTGCTTTGTGAAGCGTATGGGTCAACGAGATTTTCAGCGGCAGTGTAGGCATTTGAAGAGCTCATTTTTTCTATGGTTATGTAGTCAAGAGAAAAATATCCCCACGACATTGTTATTTTGACAGTGTTCTGACCCTTTTTGAGATAAATACCATTCACTGTGGATGCTTTATAGGCAGAGCTGTTTGCACTGCTGAAAGTGCCTGCATTTGAGCCGTTTACAGAAAGGTTGTTTATCTTATTCGAGCCTTCTCCGCGGCTGTAAAGCTTTATTTTGTAGTATCCGCTTTCGCTGACTGTAACAGTCTGTGACCATGTGCAGCTTGAGTCTGAAAAACGAACTGACCTAGAGCCTGATGCGGAGCTGTCTGTTTGGATATAGGCAGAGCCACCTAAAGTGCCGCTTTCGGCTTCGTATTTAAGCGTCTGCTGTGCAAAAACAGAAAGCTGAGCCGAGCCTGTGGTGAGCATTGCCACACTTAAAAAGGCGGCTGCGACCTTTTTGATATTGAACTTCATAGATGTTTTTTTCCTTGTTATATTATTTACTGATAAAGCTAAGAGCTTAAAAGCATACGTTTATTTTAGCATAATTTTTGTGAATTGTAAACAATATATCAAGGCTAATTATAAGATGATTTGTAAACTTTAATTTTGCTTATTTCATTAGCCAAATTTCGCAGACGTATTCGGAAGAGGATGAATAATCACCGTTAGGTTTTAGCTGGCTACGACACATATCATATATTGCGCAGCCGAAATATTTGTAATCCAGTCTTTGGGAATAAACTGTAAGGTCGCCTTCGTCATCAGTGAAAAGCTCGTTTGAAAAATTTACTTTTTTGGCATATTCAAATATTTCATCATAGCTTTTGCAGCAGTTCATTACATAGCTTACCCTTATAAATTCACTGTCTGAGGGAAGTCCAACGTCGCTGAGGTTGCTTTTTAGCTTATCCAATGTTATTTCATTGCAAGTATCGATCTCGCCCTCACTTTGCACATAGAGGACAAGTTCTCATTTTTTTACGCTCCCTTGATTTGGTTATTTTAATTCTATCACATTTTTTGTAAATTGTAAACAGTGCATAGAGAAATATTATGGGCAAGATAATTGTTAAAATAAAAAAAAATTTTTCGAAAACGTTTAACTAAGCTGACAGCTTAACAAATTTGATTTTTAATGTGCTATAATGAATACAACGATAATTAGTTACAGTTAAAATACAAAATAAAATAAGGTTAGGGAGGAAAAAATTATGAACAGTAAGAAGATAGTAGCATTGCTTATGTGTTTGGGATTGAGTTTTCAATCCATTGCATTGAGTGGTGTGTTGTATGACGAAAATGCTGTGGTGAAAGCTTCGGCTGAAGAAAGCGGCAAAACGGCTGATGCAGAGGGCTATAGCGGTACTGAGCAGTCAGAAAACAAGGCACAGCAGCCAGAAAGCAGTGCTGACAAGGCTGACAAAACTCAGCACGCTTATGACCCTATCTCGGATATGGAGGCTGAACAGGAATATCGTGACAGCACGGAGATAACTCCTGGCAAAGTGCTGTTCTCGGTGCTTTCTTATCATGCAGAGGGTGAAGAATCGAATTATCTTGATGATGACAGCGATATCTGCGCTGAGTATGATCTGAAAGACGTTGATTTTATTCTTGAAACAAAGGCAGAAAACACTGCCGAAAAGGACGGCATGACCCCTTATAAGACGTTCTATGAAGCGACCACCTCGGAGGACGTTTGGGCAACTGTGGACAAGCTGTCGGACAATGAAAACATTCTGTCGGCTGAGCCTGACTTTGTGTGGGAAAAGACAGACACAACAACTGTTGCGGCAACCGATGAGGAAATAAACGCTGAAACTCATTTCCCTTGCATGGACGTAACAGGCGTATGGAAAGATTGTTTTGATCCTGCTAAAAAGGAAGCCCCCGGTAAAGGTACTGTTGTGGCTGTTATCGACACGGGCGTTGACTATACCCATAAAGACCTTGCAGACAACATTTGGGTGAATGAGGGCGAAATACCCGGCAACGGCATTGATGATGACGGCAATGGTTATGTTGACGATGTTTACGGCGTAGACTTTGTTGAAGGCGACAGCGACCCTATGGACGAGCATGGCCACGGCACACACGTTGCAGGCATAATCGCAATGACCCCTGGCAATGGCGGCGGAGTCGGTGTTTCATATGGTTCAAAGATAATGTGCGTAAGGGCAGGTCAGGCGAACGGAAGCTTTGCAAGCTCGGATATCGCCAAGGCGATAAAGTATGCCGCTGACAATGGCGCAGATGTTATCAATATGTCCTTCGGTGGAACAGGCAGGTCATATCTCGTTGAAAGCGCATTGCAGGACGCTTTTCCAAGCTGTGTTCTTGTTGCGGCGGCAGGTAATGACGGCTTGCCGACAAAGGACGCAATGCTAGCGGGCTATCTGTTTACAGAGGATATATACCCAGCGGGATATAAATACGTTCTTGGCGTAATGGCAACTGACAATAATAAGAGCCTTGCTAGTTTCTCAAACTGGGATTTTGCAGAGGGCTCGGGTTGTGAATATGAAATGGCAGCACCTGGTGTGAATATTTATAGTACGTTGCCTGGTAATAGATATGCATGTTGGAGCGGTACTTCAATGGCAACACCAAATGTTGCGGCGGCAGCGGCTATACTCAGAAGCAAGTATACAGACAAATCGAAGTACAGTTCAAGATACATAATGGGTCAGCTTTGCAGCGCAACTTCAAGCAGAGTGGATTTTGTAGGTAAAAATGGCGATCATCACAGCTATCCTGTGCTTAATATCCGTGACAGCCTTACAAAGCAAGCACAGCCTAACCTGAGCCTTGATGAAATCTATACTCTTGATTATCAAGATGTTTCATCTGTAAATAACGGTGACGGCATTGCACAGCCGGGTGAAACTATTGACATGGGCGTAGCAGTATGGAACAGGTGGGGTGCGGCAACTGACGTTACTGTAAAAGTTGACGCTGACTCTGTTGGCGGTGTTGCTAATAAATATGTTGAGTTCATAAATGATGAAGTCAAATTGTCAGATGTTGGCACGTTTGCTTCTGTAAATAATGGTTTTACATACACAGATGAAAAGCTCACGGGCGTGTCAAACCCTATCCGATTTAAGATAAAAGAGGGTACGCCTAATGATATTCAGATAACTTTTAATATTTCTATAACTGCTAAGAACGGTCTTGATGAACGTGACAGCAATTTGTATAGCTCATCTGCAAGCTATACCTTAACTGTTCAAAATGGCGTTGCACTCAGTGGAATAATCAATGAGGATATGACCCTTACAAACGATAAGCTTTGGATACTTGAAAACAATGTGCTTATCCCTGAGGGCGTAACAGTAACAGTTGAGCCTGGTACAAGGATACAGTTCTGGTCTGCTGACCCTAATAATAAGTATGGTGCAAATGCCAACGTTTATTTGCAGGTAGAGGGCAGATTTATTGCCGAGGGTACAGAGGAACAGCCTATTGAGATGTATCCTGGAAAAGGGTTTGAAGGTAAGGCGGTGACAATTACAGGTAGAGGAGGATCGCTTGCTGTATCTTGTAGTAGCCTTATCGATAATGATTATGAAAATGCATATACATCGCTAAAGTATGTAAATGTTGTAAATGCAAATTATAATACATGTAATGGAAAAAATATGCCTTTTACTGTTACAATCATAGATCATTGCAATTTTATACAAAATATTGTTTCTGATTTTGTATTTTACATAACTATATATGCCAAAAACGTAGTTGGTACAAATTTCACAAATTATTATGTATCGTATAATCACTCGGATTGTGGTATCCGAGCTGAGATGTTTAATAACAATATTTTTGATAATTGTGATGTCAACATACATTCGAAAAATTCATTTACAAATAATGTTATTGTTAATTACAATTGTAAATCATCATCATTGTCTGAAGCCATATGCATAGGAAAGTATCAAGAGGTTGGAGACTTTTTTGAAACTAGTTTTATAAACAATGCAATACTTAATTCGTATTACATTAATCCTTATAAAAATATGTGTGCCGTTGGTGCTGCGCTTGTTTCTGATGATTGGAACGGCCGCACCACCTACGACATCTCCGGCAACTATTGGGGCACAACGAACCCCGACCTTGTAAAGGTGCAGTGCCTTGACGCCGATTGGGACGTTTCAAGAAATGACCTTATCCAAGAGCCTTATCTCACACTTGATGACGATATGTCAGATATCTATCCATTTGTCACAGAAGCTTATCTCACTGATAAGGACGGCAACAGGATAGACAAGGTCAGCGGCGCACAGACAGTTAAAATGCACGTTAAGTTCAATCGTGATATGGCTTCTGATATTCAGCCTATGGTGACATACGGCGGAAGCGAGCCTTATACTGATTTCGCAGTATCTGGTGATTGGGCGAACGCCCGTGAATGGGTAAGCGAGTTCAAGATAGACCCTTATATCGACCTTGGTACAATGTATATCCGTGTAAAGGGAGCTGCGGCGGCTGACGATAAGTGGCTTGTAACAGGAAACGATTGGGGCAGATTTAAGTTTGAGATAACAAACAGCTCGGCACAGTCTATGTCACTCACAGGCGAGGGTCAGCTTGGCAAGAACGCTCTTAGCTGGATGCAGGACGATTATGACACCCTTGCAGGCTACAATATTTACAGAGCAACAAGCTATGATGCTAACAAAAAACCTGAGGAGCAGAACTTCACAAAAGTGAACAAGTCTGTTCTTAATGCGGACGAGCTTTCGTTTGTTGATGAAAATGTTAAGGCAGGCACAGATTATTACTATTATTTCACAGTGGTGGATACTGATCTTAATGAGTCAAAGGCTTCAAACGTTGTAAGCTGTTGCCCATTAGAGGGTGAGCCGCCTGTTATTGTACACACTCCTGTGAAAACTTTAACGCCTGACAAGGCTATAGCTATAACGGCTGATATTACGGATAATGTAAAGGTTGCGGGAGCAACGCTTTACTACAAAAATAAGTCTGCCGACAGTTGGAAGTCTGTTGATATGAGAAATACCACAGGCTCGGTTTACAAGGCAACTATTGCGGCTTATGAGGTCACAGACGAGGAGATATTCTACTATATCACTGCTACAGACGGCGCAAATGTAGGCTACTGCGGCACGGCTGACGAGCCTAACGTTATAGTACCGCACTACGTTACAGGAATAGAGATAGTTTCAAAGCCTGACAAGCTGAACTATGACCTTAAACAGGAACTTGACAGCAAGGGCATGGTGGTAAAGGCTGTTTACAATGACGGCACAAGGACTGCTGTTTCAGATTATACTCTCCAGGGCTTTGACAGCAAAACAGAGGGCGAAAAAACTGTAACTGTAGCTTACAATGGCTTTACGGCAGAGTTCACAGTGGCAGTAAAGCACACACATGAGTATTATTCCGAGATAACAAAACAGCCGACTTGTTCGGAAAAGGGTGAGAGGACTTATAAATGCGATATCTGCGGTGATATTTATACCGAAGATATTGCGAAGACAGAGCATGATTATGAAGACACTGTAGTAAAACCTACCTGCACAGAGCGTGGATACACAGAACATATATGCAAGGTCTGCGCTGACAGCTATAAAGATGATTATACCCCTGCGTTGGGTCATGATCACATCTCACAGATAACAAAGCAGGTGGCCTGCGAAACAGACGGAGAAAAAACATTTACCTGCACACGCTGTGGGGATACATATACAGAATCAATCCCAGCAACAGGTCACAATGACATTGTAACAGCAGTCGAGCCAACTTGTACAGCAGACGGCTATACAGAGCATAAGTGCAAGGATTGCGGCAGAGTAGTTCGCTCTGACGTAACAAAGGCACTTGGACATGATTATGATTCAAAGATTACGACAAAGGCAAGTTGTACAGAGGACGGAGTTCTTACCTACATTTGTACAAAATGTAATGAAAGCTATACAGAGAAGATACCAGCAACGGGTCATAAGTATAATGACGTAGTAACAGAGGCTTCTTGCGATAAGGGTGGCTATACGCTCCATACTTGCGCAAACTGTGGTGACAGTTACAAGGATAATTTCATAGCACCTACAGGACATAAATATACAAAGACAACAGTTAAACAGGCTTCATGCGAAACTGACGGAGTAAATGTTTACACTTGCGATACTTGCGGCGACAGTTATAGCGAGGTTATCAAAGCAAAGGGTCACGTTTATGCTTCTGAGGTAACAAAGAAAGCAAACTGTACAGACGACGGAGTTATCACATATACCTGTGCAAATTGCGGTGATAAGTACACAGAAGTGATAAAGGCAAAAGGTCATAACTATTCAGCAGAAGTGACAAAGAAAGCAACTTGCGATACAGACGGAGTAAAGATGTTCACTTGTGCAGATTGCGGAGATGTGTATACTGAAAAGCTGGAAGCTTTGGGTCATACATATGGCATTTCAGAGGTAGTAAAGCCGACCTGCGATAATGACGGCTATACAAAGTTTACCTGCTCTGTATGCGGTGACAGCTACAGTAAGGTAATAAATGCAACAGGTCATAAGTACAACGATAAGATAGTATCGGCTTCTTGCGATAAGAGCGGATATACGTTCCATACTTGCGAAAACTGCGGTGATACATACAAAGATAATTTCACTTCACCGCTTGGTCATGACTATACGTCACAGACAGTAAAGCCTGCCTGCGAAACAGACGGCGAAAAAACGTTCACTTGCACACGCTGTGGAGATACATATACAGAGGTCATAAAGGCCAAGGGACACGTTTACAAGAGAACAGTTGTAGCGGCAGGCTGTGAAACAGACGGTTACACGCTTGTTGAGTGTATGGAGTGCCATGACAGCTTCAAGGAAGATTACGTTGCGGCAAAGGGTCATACTATCGTTACAGACAAAGCTGTTGCGGCAACTTGCACTACCGCGGGTAAAACAGAGGGTTCACACTGCTCAGTATGCGGAAAGGTCATAAAGGCACAGACAGAAATAAAGGCCAAGGGTCACGTTGCAGGCGGCTGGATAATAGACAAGGCTGCGGCTGTGGGCGTAAAAGGAAGAAAGCACAGAAGCTGCACAGTATGCGGCGCAGTCGTCGAGTCAGCTGATATCCCTGCACTTTCTCCAAAGAGCATTTCTTCTGCCTCTGTATCACTTTCGATTGCGACCTATTCTTTTGACGGCAAGGTTAAAACGCCGTCCGTGACTGTCAAGCTTGGCAGTACAGCATTTAGAAACGGCATTGATTATGTTGTTTCATACAGAAATAATAAGAACGTGGGAAAAGCAACTGTTGTCATAACTGGAAAGGGCTTATATGCAGGAACTATAACAAGGACCTTCGTGATAAACCCTGCAAAGCAGGAGATACAGAAGCTTACAGCTAAGAGCAAGGGCTTTTATATCGACTATGCCGCAAAAGGTCATGCGACAGGATATGAGATACAGTATGCTACAAATTCTTCATTCAGCAGAGCAAAGAAAACGGTAATAACAAGCAATAAGACAGATAAAGTAACAATTTCAAAGCTTAGTGGAAATAAAAAATACTATGTAAGAGTAAGAACCTATACCACAGTGAATGGCATAAAGTATTACGGTGCATGGTCTGCTGTAAAGACAGTTACAACAAAGAAATAGTGCAGAGTATCAGACTGCCGATGTCGGCTCTGGCGTTTTGCAGCCCACAGACAACAGCTCTGTGGGCTGCTTGTGTTAAAGGCATATTTGACATTTCGTCATTCATGTGATATAATCATAGTGTGAGCGAGCTATGCGATAGCGTAAACGTTCTAGGTTTATGAGGAAAGTCCGAGCATCATAGAGCAGGATAGCTGATAACGTCAGCCGAGGGTGACCTTAGAGCCAGTGCAACAGAAATATACCGCCAACTTTTGTTGGTAAGGGTGGAAAGGCGGGGTAAAAGCCCACCAGAATGGCGGAGACGTCATTGCTATGTAAACCTTATCCGATGCAACACCAATGGTAGCTTGCAAGTCAATGGCTGCTCGTCAGACTTGGGGCTATAGGTGGCTAGAGCTGTGCGGCGACGTACAGTCCAGATAGATTATCGCACTCGACAAAACTCGGCTTATCGGTTCGGTCACATTTGCTCCGTCAGTTAAACTTTTTTAAGCTTAACTACGGGGCTTGCTTTTTAATAATATATAAATTTAGTCATTTGTTTTGTATATTATAAATAAATTTCTATAATTCCCCTTGTGATTTTACGGAGAATATGTTATAATAACGCTAGACGTATTTATATAAGCAGAGGAGGGCTGTTTGTATGGAAATGCCAGCTAAGACCTATAACGAAAAGTTCGAGAGCTTTTTGAAAATACTTGAAAGCGATGACAGATTTGATAATGTGTGCAAGAATTTTCTCGAAAGTATTTGCTCTGCGCTTTATGTCAATGCGGCTACGGTAACTGTTTCAGGCTATGAAAACTCAGAACCTTTGAGTTATGAATTGATCGCTGATACACATAAATATACTGTATTTGCTTTTGATAAAGAATTTAATAGAAATAGATACAATGCAATGAAAAAAGCACTTATGCAAACTGGTATCCACGTTGCGGATAAGGCTCACCCGAATGGAGATAATGAGGAAATAACCCTGCGTGGAGCGGTGTATCCTTGTTCACTCACTTGTGCTGTCAAGGACGCAAATAAGTATGTTGCATATTTCAATCTTTTGTCCTCTGATCCTGAGAGAGTATGGTCACCTGAGGAGATACAGCTAGCCTCACGTCTGACATACATACTTTCTGGTATGCTCCATACCAGGAGAGCGGCTGAACATGCTGAAAGCACTACTCGCACGCTTACTGACGTTATGGATAATATGAATTCCTATGTGCTTGCAGTGGTACAGGACAGCGGTGAGATAGTTTTTGCCAGCAAGATTTTTGAACAGTATTATGGAAAACTGGTCGGCAAAAAGGAAAGTGACGTTTTCAGCAAAACTTGGTGTGAGCTTCCTGCTCATAAGGAAGGAATGCTTTTTGGAGGAGATTATTATTCCGAGATCATGGACAAATGGTTCAATGTGTCGGAAAAGCTCATAAAATGGCATGATGGCAGGACTATCAGACTTTGCACACTTAATGATATCTCAGAAAAGATAAATTATGAGAGGGTCATCGAAAAGCAGGTCTTTTACGATAATCTCACAGGTCTTCCTAACAGATTAAGTCTTGACAAGAGTATACAGGGCATTATTGAAAGCGATGAGATCAGCACTGTTATGCTCATTGACCTTGATAATTTCAAGAACATAAATGACAGCTATGGTCATAATAATGGTGACCGGCTTCTCAAAGAGATAGGTAAATTCTTTGAGAATTTTGCCTGGAAGAATAAAAAGCTGAGCGTTTTTAGATTTGGCAGCGATGAGTTCGTTGTGCTTCTGAGAGATCAGGATCAGGCTGAGATCGACGAGATATGCAAGATCATACATGATAAGTTCAACACGGAGTGGCAGATAGCTAACAGCAGTTGCTATTGCACTTGTTCAATGGGCGTGGCGAAGTTTCCAAAGCCCGATGATACTGTAAATACGGTACTTAAAAGAATCGACCTTGCCATTTCATATGCGAAAAAGCAGGGCAAGAATTGCACTATAAATTATAACGAAACTATCGGCAGGATACTTTCAAGACAGATCGAACTTGAAAGGCTCATGCACAAGGATATCACAAATGGCTTTGCACATTTCACGGCGTACTATCAGCCTATATTCAGCAGCTCTGAAAAGAAGCTTGTGGGCTGTGAAGCGCTTATGAGGTGGAATCCACCTGAGTTTGGTCAGGTTTCCCCTGCCGAATTTATCCCTATGGCGGAAAGACTTGGCTATATCAATCTCTTGGGCGAGAACATGATAAGGATCGCAGGCAGACAGTGCAAAAAGTGGGCTGACGCAGGGCTTGATTTGAGAATGAACATCAATCTGTCTGTAGGTCAGATAATAGAGCCTGATTTTCTTGACAAGATAGACGCACTTTTTGACGAAACAGGTGCGCCCCCTGAGAAGATATGTTTTGAGGTCACAGAAAGTCTTGCTATCCATGATATGGAAAAGATGAAGGAGCTTTTGAGGCATATAACAGACAAGGGCGTGAAGATAGCACTGGACGATTTCGGAACGGGATATTCTTCGCTTAACTGCATAAAGGAAATGCCGCTGAATACCATTAAAATAGACAAGTCGTTTATTGATGATATCGCAAAGAATCCTGACACTGCGGTGTTTGTTAAAATGATAGTTAATCTTTCTCACGACCTGCATATAGCAGTTTGCGCAGAGGGCGTTGAGGAACAGGTGCAGTTCGATATCCTGAGAGATCTGGAAACTGACGTTATACAAGGCTATTATTTCGGCAGACCTATGCCGTCAGACAAGTTTGAGGAGAAGTTCCTTAGCGAGAAACTCCAGTCAGTAAAATAAGTCGCCAAAAAAAGAAAGTTCGACCGTCGGGCGTAATACTCGGCGGTCTTATAAATATGTAAAAATCAAAAATAAAGGGGAAAGCTTATGAGTGATGAGAAAAAAGACGTAAACAGTCAGCAGGAAAATGTGGGCAAAAAGAGCATAAACAAAAAGCTTATCATCGCTTTTGCAGGAATGGGTGCTGTTATAGTGGGGCTTGTTATTGCACTGATACTGGTGGCAACGTCAGGTAAAAAAGACGTTGACAGCTCTGCTTCAAAGGCGGAGAGCAGTTCTGCGGCGACTTCAGAAACTGATGATACCAGTGAGGAGGACTCTGTGGCTGATGAAAGCGAGGACGAGCCTGATGCTGATGAGGAGGAAAGCTCTCAGGAAAGCAAGGACGATAAAAAGGAAAAGGGCTTTATCATCTCCTATTCAGGGGACAACAGTTGGCAGGACGGCGACAAGGTCATGACGGGCATGGAGATAGGCATTGAGAACAACTCCGATGAAGCCCTCAAGGAGTGGACGCTGGAGCTTGAAATAGACCAGCTCAAAAGCTGTGACGGCTGGAACGGCAACTTTAAGGTCAAGGGCAACAAACTCACGGTCACGAATGTTGATTACAATGGAGAGATTGCAAAGGGCGGTTCGACCTCTATCGGCTGTAATATCGGAACTGGAACAAAGCTCAATGTTAAGTCTGCAAAGCTAAACGGTGTGGTGTGTATTGTTAAAAAGGGCAAGGTATCACAGAATAATAACAATAACAACAATAATCAGAATAATGACAAAAAGGTCACGGAAAAGGACGTTAAAAAGCTTCTAAAGCGTACCTCAAAGGCTAAACAGGGTGATGATTGGCTTCACACAGACGGAAGCAAGATACTTGATAAGGACGGCAAAGAGGTTTGGCTCACGGGCGTGAACTGGTTTGGCTACAACACAGGCACTAACACCTTTGACGGACTTTGGAACAGCGAGCTTGTGTCATCGGTGGAGGCTATTGCAGACCACGGTTTCAATCTTATAAGAGTGCCTATGTCAGCGGAGCTTATCAACCAGTGGTCGGAGGGCGAATATCCAAAGGCGAACTACAATAACGCATACAATGAAGAGCTGAACTCTATGAACAGCCTTGAGATATTTGATTATTTTCTCAAGCTTGCGGAGGAAAACGGTCTTAAAGTAATGCCTGATATCCATTCAGCGGAAACCAATGCCAGCGGTCATACTGTAAATCTGTGGTATACTGACAAGGTCACTGTAAAGGACTATTACCATGCTTTGGAGTGGCTTGCCGACAGATATAAGGACAATGACACTATCGTTGCATTTGACCTGAAAAACGAGCCTCACGGCAAGCCTAACGAGGGCGACGCTGCGGCAATATGGAATGATTCAAAGGATGCAAACAACTGGAAGTATGTGGCTGAAACGGCAGCGAGCAAGGTGCTTGCGAAAAATCCTAATGTGCTTATAATGGTCGAGGGTATCGAAATATACCCTAAGAACATCAAGAAAAACGGGGATTATTCCTCCACCAACAGTGATGATTACTATTTCAACTGGTGGGGCGGAAATCTCAGGGGCGTAAAGGACTATCCTATCGACCTTGGCAAATATCAGGATAAGCTTGTTTACTCGCCGCACGACTATGGTCCGACAGTTTATCAGCAGCCTTGGTTCGAGGGGGATTACACATACAAGAGCCTTATGAGAGATTGCTGGAAAGACAACTGGTTCTACATTCAGGAGCAGGATATCGCACCGCTTCTTATAGGCGAGTGGGGCGGCTTTATGACAGAGCCTAACCTAACTTGGATGACCTACATGAGAAAGCTAATAAAGGACAATCATGTAAATCACACTTTCTGGTGCTTCAATGCAAACTCAGGTGACACGGGCGGACTTGTAAAGGACGATTTTGTTACATGGGATGAAGAAAAGTATGATTTTGTCAAGGAAGTTCTTTGGCAGGAGGGAGGCAAGTTCGTTGGACTTGACCACGCTATCCCGCTTGGAGATAATGGTATAACTTTGAAAAAGGCAAAGGGTCTTTGATATCACATATAAAAATAGCGGACGAAGTTTTCGGGCTTCGTCCGCTTTTGTATTGTATTTTTATCGCTGGTCGCCCATAAAGAACAGAGCGAGAGTTCCGGGTCCTGAGTGTGAGCCTATAACAGCACCTGTGTAGCAGATATGCACAGTGGTCTTCTTGCCAAGCTTTTTTCGCATAAGGTCGGCTGCATATTCTGCGTCTGAAAGGCAGTCGCCATGGCAGACGGCTACTGTGGAATTATCCCAATTCCCCATGCGTTCGCACATCATATCCACAAGCTTTTCAATGGATTGCTTTCTGCCTCGTATCTTTCCAACTGGGATAAGATGTCCCTCGTTGTCAACGTGGAGAAGCGGTTTAATGCCAAGAATAGAGCCTGCTATGGCGGCAGTCTTTGATACTCTGCCTCCTCGGTGGAGATATTTCAGGTCATCAACTGTGAAAACATGGCATAGGTGAAGCCTGTTGTCAGTGATCCACTGGGCAAGCTCGTCAATGGAAAGACCCTGCTTTTTCTTTTCGTCAGCCTTTATGAGCAAAAGACCTTCGCCTGTTGAAGCACAGAGGGAGTCTATGCAGATTATCTTGCCTTCTGGGTATTTTTCCATTACGCTATCTCTTGCAATGCAGGAAGTGTTGAAGCTGCCGCTAAGACCTGACGAAAATCCAAGATAAAGCACGTCATAGCCTGCGGCAAGTTCCTTTTCAAAAGCCTGTTCATAGTCGGAGATACCTATTTGCGATGTTTTCGTTACTGCTCCGTTTCGCATTTGGGAATAAAATTCAGGCAGCGTCATATCATTCTTGCTCTTTACAACACCGTTTACTTCAAAAGATAATTCCAGAAGCGTCACGTCCATATTTTTTAATATATCCTCCGACAGATCGCAGGTGGAGTCGGAATATAGCTTGTATTTTCTGTCAGACATTTTTATCCTCCTTTTGCCGCTTGGGCAACAATATAAAAATATTATAACATATGGGCGGGCTTTTGTAAAATATCCCTCAACTATACTTTGTAAAATTTCTATGAACACAGTTGCCTGCGGTGCTGTGCGACAGTTAAGGTGTTTTCAGATACGCAAACAGAAAAGTCACGGCAGGCGGAGGAGATAAGCATATCGCTTATGCGATTTTCTATGAGGGCGGTAATTATGTGGCGTATCTCTCGTGCAGAGCCGCTTTTTGAAAGTGCCTGCTTTGCTATAAAAGGGTAGACCTCTGGCTGACAGGCGAGTGTACAGCCAAGTTCGGAGAGCCTTTTTTCAAGAGCGGATATTTCAAGGCGTGTAATGTTTTCCATATCGGAAAGGGTAAGGTCGTTAAAAACTATCACCTCATCTATCCTGCCTAAAAGCTCGGGAGACATAAAGCTTTTAAGTTCTGAGAGCATGGCTTTTTTCTTGGCTTCGCCATTTGACTTGCTGTTTGAAAAGCCCACGGTCTTGGTTTCGGCAAGCTTTTTCACGCCGATATTCGAGGTCATTATTATAAGGACATTGGAGAAAGAAACTGTCCTGCCAGCAGAGTCGGTAAGACAGCCGTCCTCTAGTATCTGCAAAAGCAGATTGTAGATGTCAGGGTGAGCCTTTTCTATTTCGTCAAGAAGAAGCACACAGTAGGGCTTGCGGCGAATTTGTTCGGTGAGCCTGCCACCCTCGTCAAAGCCTACATATCCAGGTGGCGAGCCTATGAGCTTTGAAACGCTGTGGCGTTCCATGTATTCTGACATATCAAGCTTTACAATGGCATTATCTCTGCCAAAAAGCGTTTTGGCAAGATCTTTTGCAAGCTGGCTCTTGCCCACTCCTGTTGACCCTAAGAAAATAAAGCTTCCCATGGGGCGGTCGCTGCCCTTTAGTCCTGCACGACAGCGGCGGACGGCAGAGCAGAGTGACTTTATAGCCGTCTGCTGTCCCACAATGTTTTCGCTTAGCTTATCTTCAAGCCCTGTGAGCCTTGCGGCTTCGTCCTGTCCGATATCAGCGCAGTTGATGCCTGTGAGCGATGAAATAACGCTGTCAATGTGCCTTTTTTCAAGTGGTATGCGCTTTGGGCGGCACTCTGTTATGGCGGTGAGATATTCGTCACGGGTGAGCTTGCCTTTCACATAATCGTTGAAAGCGTCTGATATTTTCTCGCCAGAATTATTTTCACTTTGCTCTATGACCGCACAGGCACAGGCTTCGTCAAGAATATCAATTGCCTTGTCAGGAAAAAATCTGTCGGTGACATACCTTGCGGCAAGCTTAACTGCATATGGTATAAGGTCAGGGGAGATGTCAACGCTGTGGTGCTGTTCATATTTGTCTATAAGACCGCTGAGGATACGGCAGGTCTGGCTTTGATCAGGCTCATCTATCTTCACTTTCTGAAAGCGTCGCTCCATAGCTGAGTCTTTTTCAATATTTTTGCGATATTCCTCAAAAGTCGTTGCGCCTATGAGCTGTAGACCGCCCCTTGCAAGCTGTGGCTTCAGGATATTTGCAGCGTCTATTGCACCTTCTGCCGCTCCTGCACCCATTATGTTGTGAAGCTCATCAATGAAAAGTATCACATTTCCAGCCTTTGCGGCTTCGTCCATACAGCTTTTCAATCGCTCCTCAAAGTCCCCACGATATTTTGCCCCCGCAAGAAGAGCAGTCATATCAAGGGAGAAGATCCGCTTTGAGGACAACGCAGACGGCACTTCTCCAAGCATGATCTTTCTCGCAAGCCCCTCCACAACAGCGGTCTTTCCCACACCTGCCTCACCCACAAGGCAGGGATTGTTCTTTGTGCGGCGGCAGAGTATCTCCATGATACGTTCTGTTTCAGTTTCTCTGCCTACGCAGGGGTCGAATTTTTCGCACTCGCTTTTGCGTGTAAGCTCTCTGCCGTAGCGTTCAAGGGTCTTTAGCTTGGGATAATTTCTGTCTGAAAAAATATTAGGCTCGTTGCCTGACAATGAGCAATCGTTGTACATCTTGTTGCAGTTCACCCCTAACTGCTGCAATATCTCAAAGGCACAGCAATCACTGCGGCGGAGTATCATAGCAAGAATGTATTCCGTTCCTGCGATACCGCCACCCATGCTCTCGCACAGCCTTTTTGCGCCTTTTAAAACAGCGGCAGCGTTAGGAGTGATGTCATTTTTCGTAAGACGGCATGGCGTGCCTCTGCCTATGATGTATTCTATCTGCTCCTCTATCCTTTGAGCCGTGACCTCGTGGCGCAGAAGCACTGCACAGGCTGTGGAGTCCTCCTCATAGGCGGCAGAGAGCAGGATATGCTCAGTGCCGATATAAGTATGCCCCCAGCTTCCTGCCAGAGTGACGGCATTTTTCACAAGCTCTCTTGCCCTTGGTGTAAAGCTGTCGCTATCAAAAAACTGTTCGTTCATAAAATTCACCCCTTAAAATGTTTAAGACAAAGCTTTGTCTTAGCTACATTCTTGACAGTTTTGCGTCTTGTTATTCTCGCATTTTTATCGCTTTTATATTCTTATGCACAGGACAAATTCTCCTTGCAGATTTTTTTGTAACACATTTTTCTCTGCGTCATAAACTGTAATATAAAGCAACGGAGCAAAGCTTCAGCTTTATAAATCTTAATAAAAAAGGAGATTTCATTTATGAACGGTTGTGGATTTGGCGGTTGTTGGTGGATCATTATCCTTATTCTCATATTCTGCTGTGGCTGCGGCGGTTGCGGAAATGGCTGTGGCGGTTGCGG
>OHAI01001696.1_pt1 | contig 16817 bp, 17 predicted proteins | sample 1577091 | NCBI WGS metagenome assembly OHAI01 (sample SAMEA3541548, study PRJEB24748) | human gut metagenome | biome: human gut; feature: human-associated habitat; material: faeces | place: China | collected 2012
TCTTTGATACCGGATGTGGCAGATTTATGATATCACTGTAGTCCTTACTTTTTCTCTGCATCATGCCCTGTGCCCTCCGATCTGGCGGTTGCGGTCTTTTGCCGTCGCGCCCTCTCGCAGATTCATGCCTTTTAAGATGGCGTTTTTGCCATATTTTTTCTTGATATCGATCATGGCATGCTGGATATTTTTCTCACGTTCCAAGTCCTTTTTTTCCTGCTGATCTTCGGCTTCCTTCTGCCGGTAATCGGTAAAGAGATCCAACTGCTCGTAGGTCTGATCTTCCCGGGCATCCGTCTCCGGTATCAGATGATTGACCGAGAGATTGATCCGGCGTACCAGGAGTGCCGGATCCACAATGCGGTCATAAAGTGCTAAAACCTTTTCTGTCACCAGCCGGGTCGAGGATGTGTGCCTGCCCAGATTGGCAGTACCGTGTGCGTGTTTGGGCACAGATCTGCCATAGCGGTCAATGGTGACCTCTCCGCGATATGCCTTGCGCCGCTTGGGATCTGTCAGGTTTTCGATATCATAGCCGATCGTGAGGACGACCTGATCTGTCACCAGTCCCTTATCTACCAGATCCAAGACCTGCAGATCGATCATTTCCTGTACGACCAGGCGGGTCTTGGTAAAATCATAAGGACACTGCAGAACCTGTCCCGAACAGAGGCTGTTGGTGGTCGGGCGGTAGGACTTGATCATATCCATCGTGCAGGGTTCATAGCCCCAGGCATGGTCGATCAGAAGTTCCGCATTGATACCGAACATCCGGTACAAGAGGTCTTCATTATAAAAGTTATCCTCCCGCCCGATGGAACAGCGTGCCACATCCCCCATGGTGTAAATGCCGCTCGCCTCCAGTTTGCGCGCATAACCCGCGCCGACCCGCCAGAAGTCTGTCAGGGGTCTGTGATCCCATAAAAGCCTGCGGTAAGACATCTCATCCAATTCTGCCATGCGCACACCGTCTGCATCTGCCTCCACATGCTTTGCCACAATATCCATGGCGATCTTGCAGAGATAGAGATTGGTGCCGATCCCGGCGGTCGCCGTAATGCCGGTCTCCTCCAAGACATCCTGTATCATCTTGCGTGCCAGATCTCTGGCACTCATGCCATAAGTGCGCAGATAGACAGTCACATCCATCATGACCTCATCAATGGAGTAGACATGAATATCCTCCGGGGCGACATATTGCAGATAGATATGGTAGATCCGGGTGCTGTATTCCATGTAGAGTGCCATCCGTGGCGGGGCGATCAGATAATCAATCGCAAGGGATGGATCCTTTTGCAGATCGTCATGTGAATAGGAAGTGCCCTCCAAGCGGTGCCCCGGTGCTGCCGCTGCCCGCTTTTGATTTTCCTGCCGCACACGCTGTACGACTTCAAAAAGGCGGGCTCTGCCGGGAATACCATAGGACTTGAGTGAGGGTGTGACCGCCAGGCAGATGGTCTTTTCCGTGCGGGCAGCATCTGCCACGACCAGATTCGTATTCAAAGGATCCAGATCCCGCTCCCTGCACTCCACCGATGCAAAGAAGGATTTCAGATCGATCGCAATATAGATTCTATCCTCAGCCAAGCCTATCCCCCCTTTATAATTTGATACGAAAAAAGGCACTTGTTATAGCAAATGCCCTAATTTCTTTGTTTTATGTATGATAACACATTTCGAACATATGTTCAATATCTTTATCGACGTTCCTTTACCATCATAAGGAAGGTACCAAGCAAAAGCGCACTGGATACCCAGATGGCTTTCATGCCCCAATGCAGGGAGCAGATACCGCCAAATCCTGCGCCCAGCGCAAAGATCAGGATGATTCCATAATAATGCGCCGCCTTTTTCAAGGCTCCCTTCTTGTGGTCACGCAGATAGACAGACAGACTCTCGGTTCCACTGCGCAGATTACCAATACACATGGTGCTGGCATAGCCGTATCCGTGCACCTTACGGAAGGTCTGCACCTGCATGGAGCAGGTAAAGGAAACGATCATATTCGCCGCCATATTATATTTTGCCGGGATAAATCCCACAACAAAAAGCAGGGTCATTTCGATCACAACAATAATCTGACGCCAGTGGATATGTTTGGCATATTTGTATTTATGCCCGATCTGCTCTGCCACCAGCACACCAAAGGCAAATGCCACGATCGGGAATAGATAATGCAGTGCCTTATACCAATCTCCCATCAAAAAGTGCTGGCTCATGAGTACCACGTTTCCGGTTTGTGCATTGGAAAAGACCTCCCCGCGCACATTGTAGGTATAAGCATCCTGAAAGCCTCCCGACACCGCTAAGATCGCACTCAAAAGAAAGGTCTCCGACGTCTGCATCTTTTGTTTCTTTTTTTCTTCCATCATCCTGCCTCTTCTATTTTAAATAAATATATGCCCTCTACAATACTTCTCGCTAAGAATTGTACCCCTTTTTTCTTTTTTTGCAATGCCTTTTTCTTTTGCTGTTCTTTTTTAGCTGCATCCTGTTCTTTTGCTTCTGTTGTTTTCTCAGCGGATGTCTCTGTTTGGTCACTGGTCTGATCATTGGATTGCTCTTTCGTCTGTCCGTTTATCTGCTCAGTCTTTTCATCGGATGCATCTGTTTCCGGCTTTTCTTGTACAGATGTTGCACTATCTGTTTGAATACAATTAGTAATTTCAATATTCCATTGTTCCGGAATCAAAAGCGTGCTGACCGAATCATCCTTTTTGGAATCTTTCGTTGAAGAATCTGTTGTACTGCCTGCAGCGTTTTGATCCGTTGATGGATTATTTTTTGTATTGTCTGCATCCGTATTTACATTACCGGCCATTACGGTTTGCTGCTTTTGTGACTGATCAGTAGTATTCTCTGTGTTGTGATGACGTTTTAATTTTGAAGCATCCAGCCTGCAAAAAGCTTCTGCAGATGCATTTTGATCTGTTGCAATATCATGGTTCTGCACCGATACATCCTCCTTTGTATCCTGCGTCTCAGGAAAAAGAGCCACTTTGTCATGATCGGTATAAACAGGATCCTTGATCAAAGTAATGCTGGCTTCTTTTGCCTGTATCGGCATATCCAATAGGTGACACGATAACGATAAGATCATACCTGTCACACCAGCCAAAGCAATTATACGTTTCTTATTTTTATTCATAGATCAATCATACCTTTCTTTCCCTGCTGTTTATGCTATCTGCTTTTATAACATTTTAAAGTCCATTATTTTTCTGATAGCATAACCAAATGTTACAAACATATTACAAATTATATGTGTATAGCTTGTATTTATTCATATTTTTCACTTTTTTGTAACATTTATACATTTTTATTGGAATAAGAAGATAATTTTCGTGGAAACTATGCCCTAAAAGAGATTGCTTGATCATCGGCTTGAAAAAGAACGGTTCTATCAGTTGTATTTCTAAAAAATTTACGATATGATACTAAAAAGAATGAAACAAAGGAGAAACAAGGCATGGGAACATTACCGGGTGTTTACGAAGCGAAAAAAAAAGATGGTTCGCTCTATTACAGAACTTCCATTACTTACCATTCCAAACATATCAGTATTGGCAGTTATAATAAGGAAGAAGCAGCGAATGCAGCTTACCGGGAAGCCAGAAAACTTCTTGACACTAACACTTTATATTCACCTGATGACTACCATCCTGACGATTTTCCGCATCTTTCTTATCAGAAATGGATCTGTCTGATCAATTTTAAGAATAACGGTTTCTATATTAAGACACCGATCTATCTGTACCAGAAATTCTTTTCCTATCATCTGAGTCCTTCGGATATTTTATTGTTTGATGCTGATGATCTTTTTTACTATTCAAAGCATTCGATCATGCGTCGAGGCAATCATCTGTTTGTTGCAGAATATGGGATGCAAACCAATATTCATTCCCGTTACGGGATCAAAAATTTTGCCAGAGAAGGCATTGACTATCAATTTGTCAATGGTGACCGGAAAGATTTCCGTTACAGCAATATAGAGATCTTCAACACTTATCATGGTGTAACACAGATCGACAAAACGCCACCTTTATACGTGGCAAAGATTCATCTGAACGGAGATTATCTGATCGGAAAATATGCCACTTCATCGGAAGCCGCAATCGCATATAACAAAGCAGCAGACTGCATGCGGCAAAAGGGATTTTATAAAACATTTACAAAGAACTATCTTGAAAGCCTTTCCACAGAAGAATATAAAACGATCTACAGACAGATCGTTATTTCAAAAAAGATTGTAGATTATGATATAAGAAACGAATAAAAATTTCCCGGTAGAATGCAATACAATCATAAATAATGCAATCATTAATGTTACGATTACAAATGATAAAATCATAAACGATACAATTATAAATATTACCATCATACAGAATATTTTTTATCATACGATAAAAGCATGTTGCAAAAAGAAGGATATATCCGTTTGGAATATATCCTTCTTTTTCATTTTATTGGTTAGAATTTATACACACTGTCTCTTCTTTGCTCTTTGTTTGCGGTAACCGATTAAAACAATCTTTTCTAATAAACGTTTTAAAATGATCTGAATCTCTTCATGACGTGCAATCTGCTTGACTAAAATAGAATGTACATTGGCACGATTTGCTCCCCAGATATCCGTAAAGATCTGATCACCGATAAAAAGCGTCGTTTCCGGTGTCGTTCCCATCTGTTCCATTCCCTGTACATATCCTCTTGCTGAGGGCTTGCCTGCTTTGTAGACATAGTCCGATTCCAAAGCTTCTGCCAAAGGTTTTACACGTTCATCCCGATTGTTTGAAATAATACAAGTCTTAAATCCCATCTCATTTAAAGTCTGAAAAAGTTCAATCGCAACTAATGTAACCGGCTGATTATGTTCTACTAATGTATTGTCTACATCGAATAATATCCCACGATATCCCTGATCATAATATTTCTGGTAATCAATCTGATACGCCGAGTCCACATCCTCATCCGGATATAAATTTTGAAACATATAGTATTTATTCTGGGTAGCTACTACCCCAACTATTCTGCAGTAGGGATGTGTTTAAGTATAACACATTATATCTGTTTTGTTAAGTTTATCATTTCAATCGCACCTAAAGCACAGTCATACCCTTTATTTCCGGCTTTTGTACCGGCTCTTTCTATCGCCTGTTCAATGTTGTCTGTTGTTACTACACCAAACATAACAGGAATGCCGGATTCCAGACTGACAGTGGCAATTCCTTTGGAAACTTCTGCACATACATAATCATAATGACTGGTTGCTCCACGGATCACGGCTCCTAAGCAGATCACGGCATCGTATTTTTGAGACATTGCAAGTTTCTTAGCTACAAGCGGAATCTCAAATGCACCCGGAACCCATGCAAGTGTAATATCCTCTTCTTGCACTCCATGACGCACCAGACCATCTTTTGCACCACTGATCAGCTTCGAAACAATAAACTCATTAAAACGTGCTCCGACAATTGCGATCTTTGCTCCATTTGCTACTACATTTCCTTCTAAAGTCTTCATAATAATATCCTCTCTTTCTTCTTTAAAATAGTTTATCAGCCATCTACAAAACCAACCCCTATGCTGTAACAAAGCTCCTTACAACAAAATATTGAAATGCATCACACCCTGATGGGTCAGGTTATGTTTATTTTATAATTTCAACAAATGTCCCATTTTGTCTTTTTTGGTTTTTAAATAAAAGAAATCATATTGTCCGGGTTCCATTTCAATCGGTACTCTCTCAACGATCTCAAGTTTTTTTCCGGTCAGTCCGTATACCTTTGCCGGATTGTTGGTCAAAAGGCGGAGTTGATGAATTCCAAGATCAACTAAGATCTGTGTGCCGATCGTATAATCTCTGGCATCCTCCGGAAAACCAAGTTCCAGATTGGCTTCCACGGTATCCCGTCCATGATCCTGTAATTCATAAGCACGGATCTTATTGATCAATCCGATCCCACGCCCCTCCTGTCTCATATATAAAAGAACACCTCTGCCTTCTTTTGCGATCCGTTTCATTGCCGCATCATATTGCTGGCCACAATCGCATCTTGCAGAACCAAGTGCATCTCCGGTCAGGCATTCTGAATGCACACGACATAACACCGGCTCTCCATCCGTAATATCTCCTTTGACTAATGCAACATGATGTTCTCCGTTTAATTTATTGACATATCCGTAAATCGTAAATTCTCCATAGCGGGTTGGCATTTTCGCTTTTGCAACACATTCTACGAAAACTTCATGTTCTTTCCGGTATGCGATCAGGTCGGCAATGCATCCGATCTTTAAGCCATGTTTCTTAGCAAATGCGATCAGGTCTTCTTTTCTTGCCATAGAACCGTCTTCTTTCATGATCTCACAGCATAATCCAACCGGCTTTAAGCCCGCCAGACGCATCAGATCGACGGTTGCCTCGGTATGACCGTTTCGTTCTAACACACCGTTCTTTTTAGCAAGCAACGGAAACATATGCCCCGGTGTTCTAAAGTCTCTTGCTGATATTCCGTCTTCTACAACCTTTCGTGCCGTAAGTGAACGCTCATATGCTGAAATACCCGTTGTAGTCTCCACATGATCGATCGATACCGTAAATGCAGTGCAATGGTTATCTGTATTGACATCACACATCTGTGGAAGATTTAGTTTCTTTGTGTATTCCTCTGCCATTGGCATACAGATCAGACCTTTTGCATAGGCTGCCATAAAATTCACATTTTCAGGAGTTGCATACTCGGCTGCACAGATTACATCTCCTTCGTTCTCTCTATCCTGATCGTCGAGCATCACAACAATCTTCCCTTTTTTAATATCCTGTAAAATCTCTTCTATTGTATGAAATGTATTGTCCATATTTTTCCTCTTTTCCTGTATCCAAATAAATTTGTAATGTCCTTCATTTTAGCGGCTTAGCACCTCTATTGTACTGTGGTACCTCAAAAGCCATGCTGCGTCAGAAAATCCAGTGTAATCGAAGATGTTGTCCCCTGATCTGCAGGTACCGTATCAAAGTGTAACAACCGGTCGACATATTTTCCGACAATATCATTTTCGAGATTCACGATCTCGCCTGCTTTTTTTGTAAGCAATGTCGTCTCCTGACCGGTATGCGGGATCAGGGAGACAAAAAAACTGTCTTTTGTTACTTTTGCAACAGTCAGACTGATTCCGTCAATCGCAACAGAACCTTTTTGCACAATATATTTTAAGATTGAATCCGGTGTACGGATCTGTACCCATGTGGCATTTCCTTCCGGCTTCATCTGTACGATTGTTCCAGTTCCATCAATATGACCGGATACGATATGACCGCCAAATCTTCCATTTGCACAACGACGTTAACGATGTCCGTTGCACAGGTTATTTCAAAGGTACAGGCCCACTCAAAGAAGGCGAAACGGCATCATGGAACTGGGATAGTTCATCCTATTTCACAGCCGGCGACTCTTCCAATATGAGCATCACCAAAATCGTCTTGACATATATGAATGGCACAAAGCAAGTCGTTTCAGGAAAATATCTGCGATTTAATTAGCCCGTATATATCATGCCATGTTCTATCTGATATGTTTTAAGCTCATATATGCCCATAAAATACAATAGTCATATAAATCTTAACGCTTTACAGCAAGTTTATCAGCCTCTCACACCTGCCTTGAAAGCCTGTGCCGTAAAGACAGGCATAGTTTATATATCTTATGCTGTGAAAAGTGAATTGGCATAATAGGCATGACAAAGAATAATATACAAAATGGCTTCAGTCCTCAACAGTATCTCGAAGTTTTAATCATTGTGCAATTAAGTTTCTCTTTAGAATCTGATTTTCCATACATGTAGCTTTTTTAATATGATATTTTCTCAATTTTACAAGCCAATAAAAAAATAATACGCTAAATTTGCAATGTCATTTAAAATCTACAGACATAAGTGGTCTCTTTCCAAACACACTTTTTGAAACACTACCCTTACAACAGAATTCTGTTTCCATTTACACAAAATTTTAGACAATGTCATATGAGGAATAAACCATAACGTTAAGCTTTCGGATTTTACGCTTTTTATAGTATCATATATTACTATTTTCGTTTACTTCTTTTCTTTCTGTTCTTATAATCTTTTAACTCCAATAGACGAGATGGAATTTTGTCTAACAGATAATAGCAATCTGTGGTTTTGCTTACAATATTTTCAAACTCAAATGGAGATAGCTTAGATTTTAGTCCTAGTTTATACGAACCTCTCAATGACATATTCACATCTAAATGATTTTTTGGATGCAAAGCTCCATTACTACTTTTAGGATCATAATCATATCGTAAATAACATGGCTCATGTGCCCAAAAATATTCTAATAATTTATAAGCCTCAATATTCAATAAAGCATTCTCCTCATCTCTTGATTCATATACATCTATTATAGAATCACATTTTACATCATCAAGTATAGAAATTGCATTAGAAATAAGTTCATAAGTACAATTGATACCTGAAGTTGTATAAATAGAGTTTACTAAATTTGAATATTTATCAATCTCCACTTGACATGGATATTCAAAAGAATAAAACTTGTCTGTTGATAGATATACAAAAATTCTGCTTTGCTTATCAATAATCAACTTTAAATATGCTTGTGATGATAAAGATACTTTATCTATAAAGTCGCCATTATATAGAATTTTTTTTGTTATTTCAAGTAAAACTCTTGTATAATCTATATGCCGTTTCAACGTTTGTGAAAACTTTGCATTCTCATATGGCTCTATTTTACGCAAAATTATCTTCATTATCAATACTATTTAAAAATACTTCTATTAAATTCTTTAATTGAGCATCATTGTTTTTTATCGGTATATTAGCCAACGCCTTTCGAATAGTCTCTCTGGTATTCTGATTTGTAACATTTAATTCTTCAAATATTTTGGTAATTCTATCTTCCAATGACAATGCTTGTTTACCACATTTTATCCAAGCTTTTATATTTGCCTTTTCTTGTTCTGTAGGTTCCATAACCACTATCTCCTTTTTCTGCATAATATGCTTTCCTCCAATCTTCATTTCTTCGGTAAATCCGTTATCTTTACAATTTGGTAAAATCAAATAGGAACGAATAAATGAACGAGTTAACATTGTATACATTGTGTTACGATAGCTTTCATCTTTAAGAATCTTTTTGGTTATACAAATCACAAAAGGATATTCCAAACCTTTTACATTATTTTTGTTGCTTATCAATAATTTTCCTTTTTCTGTTTTTTTAGATTCGTATGCAATATTGCAATTTATACCCAATACGCTTCCTATAGTTCGTTCTATATTATCAGCATATTGATAAATGTATTTGTCTGTATCTAAAAAAATAATAGCAATATCGTCGGGCTTAACAGTAGGGAATTCATGATATATACTTTTTATTAGTTTTATCGTACCTTGCATGAGATTATTAACACCTATAATTTTTAAGCTGTCAAAATTTGGATCAACATCCTCAAATCTTCTTAATGGCTCACGTGTTAATATATATTGTTTTCCATTAATTTTTACGTTATAACCACATTGTTCCCATTGGTCTTTGTCTAACCACCACAACTTTTCTTGTTCAAATAATCCCATACCTAAAGCTTGTGCAAACATTAACGTTTTTGGGTCTGTACGATAACATTTGCTCAATAAGAAATTTGGAGGAATAGTGTCTTTTTTCTTTTCTTCAAAAATCGTTTGAAATATATCACCAGCAATAAAACATTTCTTTTCTGTTACTAATTCACAGAGCCTAAAAAATGATTCCTTAAAGTCTTGGCTTTCATCTATAAACATATAGGTAAATGCATATCCGTAGTCATTGATTTTATTACGAACTTGTTCAATTGCTTTTTGACAAGCCAAATTAAAAGAACCACATTCTCGCAAACTATAAAAACTTATTTCATAAAAGCTGCAAATATACCTATATATACCTGAATGTTCATTTCCATAACTTCCCCATGCACTAACGCATAACAGCCTATTCCAATCTATTTGCTGTTCTACTTTCATAAAGTTGAAAAAATCAGGGATTCTTTCCTTTAACTTTCTAGATAAAATTTTATTAAAACATGTAAAGCCAAAAACCGCATTTTCATTTTTCACATACAGGTCTTTTAACTTATGCATCAATAGTTCTGTCTTACCTGTACCAGACAAACCTTGAATTGTGATTCTTTTGCTCTCTGCTTCCAATTCCTCATAAATAAAACGGGTTTGCTGCCCATCAAACAATTGAATCTTATGTTTGACCTTATCCAAAAGATTGTCAGGTTCCTCTGTCGTTATATTCTTAACATCATTAATACTGCCAATAAAAAGCGACATCAACAACTCCAAAGTTCTAAAATCATTTGCATCATTTATGATAATATTCTCGTTAAACCATTTTTCGATATTATCAATATCTTGTATCGAATAAGAACAAGTTAATCTATCTCGCCACTTTCTTGGACGTCCGATTTTCTCTTTATATCCATACTTGTCACTGACAGAGCCAATGTCTTCAATAATGTCTTCACACACATCCATGAATCCATCATTCATTTTGTTTGTTGTAACAAAGGTTATTTTCCTTTTAGAAGACAATAGTATCATTAAGGAATCGTCATTATATTGATATTTTCCATCAATAAGCGGACCAGATAACACATATACTTGCTGTTTGATTGTTTCAGCAATTTCTTGTACTTTTTCTAAAAAACTTTTATTTTTAGAAGATTGTGCTATGTTGCAATAAAAATAGTTACTATTCATAATTAACTGTTAATATTTTTCAGTTTATGACTTAATTAATTTATAAGAATCTATATATAAAAATATATATTTATCATATCTTATTATTAGTAGAGCATTAGTCCAACAATTATAAGTTCTTGTTTTTTATATACCAGCGAAATTTTACTCTTTTAAGCTATGCACAAAAATACGAACAATAATTGGTATACTCAACGATGACAAATTTACGAAATTATTTTTATGTAATATGACTTATATTATATTTTATTCAAAAATTAAAGCGTAAAAATGTAAAAAACGATTTTATTATCGCGATGATAATGTTATAATGCAATATCTGCATTAGATAAATTTATAAAGATTTCTTTTCTATAAAAGTAAAAAATGAACTCTGAATATAGGAAATTCATATGGTATAAGTTTTGAAGTGATAATTAGAAAATTACGTATTATTTTATATGCTCTTTAGTTTTCAATATTTCTACTATTTGACAGTAATATATTCTATATCCTAACGAAAGTTCTTATACCGTTAATAGATAAAAGAAACATCAGCTATATTAGTTTGATATAACAGAGGGTGACACATCTGGGAACACGTTAGCAAACTCTGCCCTGATTCCGTTCGGCAACAGTCCGCCTGCAAGGGAATTTTGGCATACAGGAACTGTACAATAAAAAGAAATTTATTGCGTTGCATAACACCATCAGGATTTGGTTAATAATCTGTCTCTGCGACAATGTCATTAAACCAAAAATAAATTTCAGAAATGAATAATGTATCCTGCAATAAAGCCGATGAAAGTTCTCGTTCACGCTCTGAAAGTCTTGATTTTTATTCACGAATGGCTTTTTACTATTGTGCCGGCGGATCTGTGTTCCGCCGGAATTGAGTATCAGGATTTTCAATCCGATTACTTCCTATGTGGCATTACATCATAACTTTATACCAAATATTAGCAAACGTAGGTAGTGATTGCAAGTAATTTCTTTAGCCTTTAATTTTTACTTTTTATTTTTTAACTGCACTCCGTGCCTGCTCTTCACTTTAATCAGCGGTACTTTTAGCAGATCAAAAATTAGCTGCGCTGACCTTCGGTTCTGATATCATATTCCGGCAGATTTTTCGCTGTGCTCAACAACTCGTGCAAATCCGCCGGCACATTAGCATTGTTGATTCTTATCGCACGCACTACGTTAGCATTTGGATTTTTCACTCTTCACTCTTCGTTCTTCACTTAAAAAAAGCTCCTTTAACTACCGAGAAACAAAAGCCTCCCCACGGGGGAGGTTTGGTGGGGCTTTCACTCTTTAATTGCGCTTTGCGCCTGCCTGCTTTTCACTTAATTTCCACTATTTCCCTTACGAAGAACACGCCGTCGTAGTCTTCGGCGAAGCCGGTGTCCCATTTGCCGTTATATTCCAGTCGCAGAGTTACGTCTACAGGGGTGCCATTTTTCTGTCCTCCAGTTATCTTATCGTACATATCCTCCAGGCGACCGGTCTTGTCCACTATCCAGTATTCGTCATCCGTCCCGTCGGGCCTGAAGGAGCGCACCTCATGAGCCAGACTCATCTCGCCCTTCATCGTGTAAAGCACATCGCGCGACAAGGTGCTGTCAGGCTCATCACATAGCGTTACGCTGTTTTCGTCGAACAGAGGAGCGTCCTGACCAATCTCTACAAACACCACCTTGCCCGGATGGCCGTCGTACATCTCAAAATATCTGCTTCCGCTGTTGCCTACGCCCCATCCGTTGCATGTCGATGCCACAGGCTCCGTCTTCATAAGCTCATCCGTTGCCTTGGCATAGTCGCCGTCAGGAACCATCACGTAGCGTTTCACGCCCTCGCGCCCCGACTTCACCTGCTTAAACTTGCCCGGCTGCTCCTTGTCCCATTCTCCGGCCTTCTCAATGGCGTCTATCACCCCGTTGATGTCATTGCCGTTGATGCTGAACACCTGAATAAGTCTGTGCGGCCTCTCGTCGCCGTCTCTCACCATCACGATGCCCGGAAGCAGCGGATCGGCCATCAGTCTTATCTTATCGTTACGCTGAACCCTCAGCTTCATCCCGGCACCTTTCAGCTCACGCCATTCAAAGCCGGCATGTGCAGTACGCTGCACTCTTCTGCCTTTTATAGGCTCATTGATAGCCGACTTGCGCACATACACCACCTTGTTCATGCGCCTTTCGAGTGTCAGCGTGTCTTTAGCTACGTCGATAATGCGCAGCGTGTCAGAGAAATTTATCGTCTGTCCGTTGCCGATGCTCTCTCCGTCAAGTATAAGGCGGTCGCCTTCAGTCCTCCAGTAACAGTATCTCAGCGTAGCCATGCCGATAGACTCCGCGCTGCCGTCGTCGTTAAGACACATGCCCCGCATGTATGCTATTTCCTTAGGCACCTGCTCAATCCAGCATCCCGTCAGGTCTGTTTCGCATCTTCCTGCAAGCGGACTAAGCATCAAAGCCGCCAATAAAACTATCTTTTCCATCTTTTCCTCCTTATTCTATACGTTAATAAACTTCTACGGCACAAATATATGAAATAATTGATTAGCAAGAAGCGCCGTTAAGATTTTTACTCTTTAATTGTCCTTTTTCAACAGAAGCCCATCTGGCTTTTGTGCCAGCTCTTCGTTCTTCACTCTTTATTTTCGTAAGACTGCGGTATTTTTTAGCGGATCAGGAGATCCTGATATTATATTCCGGCAGATTGCAAATCAGCCGGCACATTAGTCTTGTTGATTATTATCGCAAGCACTACGTTAGCATTTGACTTTAACTCCTATAACTACTTTAACTCCTTTAACTACCGAAACAAAGGGTTTTGACTTTTCACTTTTAATTTTTCATTTTTAATTAGCTAACGCTGAACTTCGTTTGCGCTTTGCGCCTGCTTTTCGTGCTTCACTTAGAAAAATCGAAACATAAGCCTCCCCACGGGGGAGGTTTGGTGGGGCTCTTTATTTGCGCCTCAGTCTCTTGTGAGCTGTGTGATGAGCTGTGTGAAGTAGTTGCGCCACTCGTTGAGCTTTTCTTGTTCTGCCTGCTGTTGTGGCGACTTGATGAGGCGATAGCTTTCTATCCTGCGCTTGTAGCCGTCTACTATTATCGAGTTGGCGGCCAACAGCTGGATGCAGGTAAGGCTGTCGCCAGACTTCAGGTTATTGTCTTAGACTGCTTTAATGAATCCGTGACGTACATGCAGCTCTGTTTCTAGTGTCCTGCAGCTGCGGCAGGTTGACTTAACTAATTTGTCGATAACCACTGTGGTTAACAGACGTGCCTTCTTTTCGGCTGATTCTAAATTTTTCATTGTTGTATAATTGAATTTACACAATATCATTTTTGGTGCCGGCGGATTATCATCGGTAGTTATAGTAGTTAAAGAAGTTATAGTAGTTAAAGTCATATGCTTTGTGGCTTCTTATCATAACTTCATAATCACTGCGTTCGCTATTGTTCCGGCGGATCTGCGCTCCGCCGGAATTGTGTAACATTGAATAACGGCATTAAAATGCCAAAACTCGGATATGGCGTATATCAGACACCGCCGGAAGATACCAAACGTTGCGTACTGGATGCGATTGAGGTCGGCTATCGCAGCATCGATACCGCACAGGCTTATGGAAACGAAGAAGGTGTTGGTCAGGCACTTGCCGAATGTGGGCTTCCAAGAGAGGAATTTTTCCTCACTACCAAAGTATGGATCACAAATGCCGGCTACGAAAAAGCAAAGGCTTCCATTGAGGATTCCATGCAAAAACTTGGCACAGACTACCTGGATCTGCTTCTGATCCACCAACCTTTTGGTGATTACTATGGAACCTATCGCGCTATGGAAGAATTTTATGAGGCAGGCAAGATCCGTGCCATCGGTGTTTCCAACTTCGGACCGGACCGCTACTTAGATATCGAGCATTTTGCAAATATCAAGCCAGCCGTCAACCAGGTGGAGACCCATGTATTCCAGCAGCAAAAAGTTGCCAAGGAATATTTGCAGAAGTATGGTTGTCAGATCGAGTCCTGGGGACCATTTGCTGAGGGTAAAAATGATATATTTACCAATCCGGTTATTACCAAGATCGGTGAAAAATATGGAAAAACGGCTGCCCAGACAGCACTTCGTTTCCTCTTGCAGAGCGACGTCGTTATCATTCCAAAGTCTGTGCATAAATATCGTATGCAGCAAAACTTCGATCTTTTTGATTTTACACTTTCACCGGAAGATATGGCTGCCATTGAGGCTCTGGATGGGGGTCAAAGTCTTTTCTTCTCCCACTATGACCCAAAGACCGTAGAATGGTTCATGTCTATCCTGTAATGTAAATTTTCTATTATACAAAAACAGATGCCATCTTAACCGATTGAGGTAGCATCTGTTTTTAATTTCTGCTTTTTTAAAATGGTGATCGTCCGACGCTGGCGTCTTATGATTTCCTGTTTTTCTAACGCCCGCAGTTTTCTGGAAAGTGTTTCCGGTGTCGTACCCAGATAAGAGGATAATTCCTTGAGTTGCAAAGGAATTTCAAAACTATCACTGTCCTGTGCTACCGAAAGATTTAAGAGATATTCTGCTAAACGCGCCTGCACCGGTTCTGCATTTGTCGCGATCTGGTGGGCATTATGACGCATTCTTTTGCTAAATTCCTCTAAAAGTTTCAGACTGATGGAAGGATGCTTGGTGAGCAGATCCATAAAATCCGCCCGGTCGATAAAGCAGACCCTGCCATCCGACAAAGCCTCCCCATAGGTATAAGTCTGCTCTTTACTAAAGAGGGCTTCCTCTCCGACGAAATCGCCGGCAAGAAGTACCTGTAAAAGATATTCCTTGCCGGATGCCGTGATTTCATAGACCTTAACTCGTCCACTGGAGATCAGATAAAGTCCGTGATTGTCGTCCGGCGTAAAGAGCATCTGCCCTTTTTTGATCTCCCTATGCGTCGCAATATTGCTAATCTCCTCCTGACTGGCACGATCCAGTTGTTGAAAGATCGAGATCTTGGCAGTACATGGCTCTTTTTCGTCACAACAGCAACATTCCATTATGCAAACTCCCTGTCTAATGTCTCCAGTAACTCATAAGTCTTGGCATAGGTCGGACAAGCGTCGTCCGGCACCGCGTAATTTCCGGTCGTTTCCTCCAATTTTGCAAAAATATCTCTGGAAGGCGCTTCCTTTAACTCTGTATAAAGTTCTGCTACCTGATGCAGTTCCGGATGATGCTCTCCGTGTACGCGCTCCACAACCGGTAGAATTTTGTCTAAGTTTTCAATAATTTCCTTATTCATGATAATATCTCCTTTTTATTTAATTACAACATATCCCAGACCGGTGATGACATTTTTCAGTTCATCCAGACTGGTCTTTTCCTCGTCAAAGTCAACTTTTGCCTTACTTGCGTTGTATAAAACGCTTGCGCTGGTCACGCCATCTACTTTTTGTAATGCGGTCTCAATCTTTTGCGCACACATAGGACAGACCAGTTCTTCCATTTGGATTGTTTTCTTCATATCGAAACTCCTTTCCTGGATGGGATCAATAATCGCATTGCATTAAAAATAACCAGTAAAATACTTGCTTCGTGGATCAGCATACCGATTGACATGTGAATATAGCCGGCAAACAAGCCCAGCAAGAGCAAGATCACGGTTCCGACTGCGATCGCTATATTTTCATACAAAACGCGAACCGTCTTTTTTGCCAGACCAAGGGATCTGACCAGACTCCTTAGGTCAGACTTTATCAGAACAACGTCCGAATTGTCAATCGCCACATCCGTACCGGAACCCATGGCAATCCCTGTGTCCGCAGCAGCCAGCGCCGGGCTGTCATTGATCCCGTCTCCAACAAAGGTGACAACTTTTCCACTGTCCTGCAACTGGCGGATGACCGTCAATTTGTCCTCCGGTAAGAGGTCTGCCTTGTAGTCCGTGATCCCGATCTGCCCTGCAACCGCAGCAGCCGTTCCTGCATTGTCCCCGGTCAGCATGATCAGATCTTTGATCCCCATAGCCTTTAAGGCGCGGATGCTTTGAACAGCATCTT
>OHAI01001704.1_pt1 | contig 16759 bp, 13 predicted proteins | sample 1577091 | NCBI WGS metagenome assembly OHAI01 (sample SAMEA3541548, study PRJEB24748) | human gut metagenome | biome: human gut; feature: human-associated habitat; material: faeces | place: China | collected 2012
TAAGTATTGATTTAAAGAGATTGACACAAGATTTAATAGATGTTTTAAAAGATGTTATTATTTTTAAAAACACGCAAGATTTATCTTTATTATTTGTTTTGCATAAAAACGATATCCAACAAATTGTTCCTTATATATTAGTAGAAGAAGCATTTCAAATGATTGATATTTTTATGGATGCAAGTAGTCATTATGGACAGGCTGTAGATTCATCAACATATTTTGAATTAGCTTTATTAAAGATATGTAATCAAATTGAAAATGAACATAAAGAAGTTGTTGTAGAAGAACCAAAAGTTATTGAAAATGTTTCACATGAAACATTGGTTGAAGTTCAACAAGAAGAAGTGATTGAAAAACCAGTAGAAAAGATACAAGAACCAGTAATTGAACCTCAAGAAGATTTACAAGAAAAGGTAGAAGAAAAGAAAGAACCGAAAGTTGAACAAGTAGAAACTCCTGTGGAAGAATCTAAAGAAGAGGTAAAAGAAGTAAAAACAACAGCTCAAATTGAAGTAGACTTTAATGACATTTTAAATATTTTAGTACAGGCAAAAAGAACAGTTTTAAATGATATTCAAGATAAATGGCCAGTTATTAGAAGATATTGTTATAATCTTAATACTGCTAAATATGCAAATATGCTATGTGATGCTAAACCTGTAGCTGCTGGTGAAAAAGGTTTTATTTTGACATTGAAATATCAACCAGAAGTGAATAGTATTAACTATACAGAAAATTATTATCCATTAAAAAATTTCTTAAAGGAAGTTTTAGGATCAGAATACGATTTTATTGCAGTAATGGAAGCAGATTGGCCAAATATGAGACAAAAATTTATTCAACTTAGTAAAGAAAAAAAATTACCACAACCACAACCAATTGTTTTACATCATATTGATGAATATCATGAACCGGTTGTAGAACTTACAGAAGCTCAACAATATGCGATTGATATGTTTGGTGATGAGATTGTTGAATTTGAAGAATAGGAGTGTATTATGAATTATCCAAAGTCATTTACAGATTTAGTTGAATGTTTTAAAAGACTACCAGGAATAGGTGGTAAATCTGCAGAAAGATTAGCTTATCATGTTTTATCAATGGATAAAGAATATGTCCAAGAGTTTGCAAATGTGTTATCTCATTTTCAAGATAATATCCATTACTGTAAAAAATGTGGACATATTTGTGAAGGTGAACTTTGTGAAATTTGTAAAGATGAAACAAGGGATCAATCAGTTATTTGTGTTGTAGAAAGTCCTAAAGATGTTTTTGCTATGGAAAAGGTTAGAGAATATCATGGATTATATCATGTTTTACATGGGACGATTTCTATGATTGATGGTAAAACGATAGATGATTTAAATATTAATTCTTTATTTGAAAGACTTGATGGAGTTAAAGAAGTGATTATTGCAACGAATCCTACAAGAGAAGGTGAAACAACAGCATTGTTTCTAGCTAAGTTGTTAGCGAAAAAAGGAATAGAAACAAGTAGAATTGCTAATGGATTACCAATAGGAAGTAATATTGATTATGCAGATGAATTAACATTATTAAAATCTTTAGAAGGAAGAAAGAAAATATAAGACCTTGCAAGAGGTCTTTTCTTGTTTAAATAGAAAAATCAGTTATAATAATGAAGAAAGAGGAGAGAAGTATTATGACAGGAAAGTTTATTACATTAGAAGGACCAGAAGGTAGTGGAAAAACAACAGTTTCTAAAGAACTTGTAAAAATATTAAATGAATCAGGATATAAAGTCTTACTTACAAGAGAACCAGGTGGGGTTGATATTGCTGAACAAATAAGAAATGTTATTTTAGATAAGAAAAATACAAAAATGGATGCACGTACAGAAGCTTTATTATATGCAGCAGCAAGAAGACAACATCTTGTAGAAAAAGTATTACCAGCTTTAAAAGAAGGGTATATTGTATTATGTGATCGTTTTGTAGATAGTTCACTTGCTTATCAAGGTGTTGCTAGAAATCTAGGAATTGATGAAGTTTATAATATGAATTTATTTGCGATAAACGATGTTATGCCAGATAAAACTTTATTTTTTGATATTGATTATAAAAAAGGATTAGAAAGAATTAAAGTTAATCAAAGAGAAACAAACCGATTAGATTTAGAAAAAAGTGATTTTCATAAAAATGTTTATGAAGGTTATTTAACAATTTGTAAACAATATAGTGATCGTATTGTAAAAATCAATGCAGATCAAAAGGTTGAAGATGTTGTACAAGATGCCTTAAAGGAAATTAAGAAAATATTATGATCAAAGATTATTTAAAAGAAAATCAACCTTTATTCTATAGAATTATTGAAAATGAATTTAACTTAAAAAAAATACCACATGCATTCTTACTTGTCGGAAATAATACTGATCAACCATTACAGTTTCTAACAATGTCACTTATATGTAATGAAACCTTAGCTTGTGAACAATGTATAGATTGTCAAAAAGTATTAAACCATCAATATGCAGATATTATAGAAATTGATGGAGAAGAGGAAAGTATTAAAAAGAAACACATTGAAAATATACAAGAAACTTTCAAAAAATCTTCTCTTGAAGGTAAGGCAAAAGTTTATATTTTAAAGAATGTTGAAAAAACAACCAAAGAAGCTATGAATGCTTTACTTAAAATATTAGAAGAACCAACAGAAGGTATTTATGCAATTTTTACAACTAAAAATATCAACCGTATTTTACCAACGATTATATCTAGATGTCAGGTTATAGAATTAAAACCAGATAATAAAGAAGTACTTAAAGAAAAATTGATTGCTAAAGGATATGAAGAAGAAAAAGCAAGTGTCTTATCTTATATTATTAAAGATGAAGATGATTTAGAAAATTTAAATCAGGATGATTTTGATGATATTATGTTACAAGCAATCAATTTTGTTGAGGATTTATTTTTATATAGAGAAAATCTTATCATAAACACACAAATTCATATGCTTAAAGATCATAAAGAAAAGGAAAATATTAAATTATTTATTAACTTTATTATTCTTGCACTTAAGGATATGTTTCACGTGAAACAAAACGGAAAAGTTGTTTTTTGTAATCACGTAAAATTTTTTAATTCACTAACATATGATAACAATGATATAATAAAGAAAATTGAATTATTATTAGAAACATCATACTTATTAGATACAAATGCTAATATTCCATTACTTATGGATAGTATGATGTATAGAATATAGAAAGGAATTTATATGGAAGAAATTAAACTTGCAAGTGTAAAATTTAAAAGTGCTGGTAAGATCTATTATTTTTCCACAAATTTAAAATTAAAAAAAGATGAGCGAGTAGTTGTAGAAACTGCTAGAGGATTAGAACTTGGAGAAATATCACAGGAATTAAAAGATATATCAGAATTTAATTTAGATACAGAATTAAAAAAGATAGTTAGAAAAGCTACAAAAAAAGATATAGAAAATTATCAAAAAAATGTTAAGGATGCAAAACAAGCATTAGTAACATGTAAAGAAATTGTTTCAAGATATGATGTTAATATGCAACTTACTAATTGTGAATATACATTAGATAAAGCAAAAGTTATTTTTATGTATACTTCCGATGATCGTGTTGATTTTAGGGAACTATTAAAGGAATTAGCTGTTGTTTTCAAATGTAGAATAGAGTTAAGACAAATTGGTCCAAGAGATAAAGCAAAAGTAATTGGTGGAATTGGAACATGTGGTTTACCATTATGTTGTTCAACTCTTTTAGGAGAATTTAATGGAGTTTCTATTAATATGGCTAAAAATCAAATGTTAGCAATTAATATAGAAAAAATATCAGGTGCATGTGGAAGATTAATGTGTTGTTTAAAATATGAAGATGAAATTTATTCTTTAGAAAAAGAACGTTTTCCTAAAATAGGATCGCGTGTAAAATATCAAGATAAAGATGTAAAAGTAACAGGATTAAATGTTATTAATGATCTTGTTAAAATTGAAACAAATAATGGAATTGTATTCGTTGGTTTAGAAGAAATTAAATTTGATAAAAATAATCATGCAGGAAAGAAAAATGGAAAACCAAGAAGTCATTAATTATTTATTAGCACATAATGATTTGAAAATTATCCAAAGAAAAGATATGTTTAACTTTTCTTTGGATACTGTTTTATTATCACAGTTTTGTACAATCAATAAAGATGTAAAAAATATTGTTGATTTTGGTACAAATAATGCGGCTATTCCATTATTGCTTTCAAAAAGAACACCTAAAAAAATTATAGGTATAGAAATTCAAGATGAAGCGGTTGATCTTGCTAGAAGAAATGTTGAGATGAATGATTTAAATGACCAAATTGAAGTCGTTCATGGAGATATTAAAGATGTTATCAAAGAGTTACCAAAAGCACAGCTGATTGTTTGCAATCCACCATTTTTTAAAGTAGGGGAAAATAGTAATTTAAATGATAATGAATATTTAACAATAGCACGTCATGAAATAAAAATTGATTTAGAAGGTATTATTTCAGCGGCAGCTTATTTATTAGACAACAAAGGAAGATTTGCAATTGTTCATCGACCTGATCGTATGATTGATATTTTAAATATTATGCAAAAATATGATATTGAACCTAAAAGAATACGTTTTGTATATCCTAAAATGAATAGAGATTCACATGTCTTATTAGTAGAAGGAATGTATAAAGGAAAAAAAGGATTAAAAATCGAACCACCATTATATGCACATAATGATGATGGAAGTTACAGTAATGAAGTAAGAAGAATGTTTGGAGAGAAGATAGATGAATAGACAAAAGAGTTTTGAAAATGAAAGACCAACATTATATTTAGTAGCAACACCTATTGGTAATTTAGATGAAATGACATATCGATCTATTAATACTTTAAAAAATGTAAAATATATTGCTGCAGAAGATACAAGAAATACTGTTAAGCTTTTAAATCATTTTGAAATTTCAACAAAACTTATTTCTCATCATGAACATAACATAAAACAATCAATTCCTAAACTTATACAATTATTAGAAGAAGGAAATGATATTGCTTTAGTAAGTGATGCCGGTTATCCTGCTATTTCTGATCCTGGATATGAATTAGTTAAAGAAGCAATAGAACATGAAATAAATGTTGTTCCTATTTCAGGATGTAATGCTTGTTTAGATGCTTTAGTTGTTTCAGGAATTGCACCACAACCATTTATGTTTTATGGCTTTTTAGATCATTTAGATAAGAAAAAGAAAAAAGAATTAATTGATTTAAAAAAATATAAAGAAACAATTGTTTTTTATGAATCACCACATAGAATTAAAAAAACATTAAATTTAATGTTAGATATTCTAGGAGATAGAAATATTGCTTTATGTAGAGAAATTACTAAAAAACATGAAGAAATCATTAGAGGTCATATTTCTGAAATTATTTCTATTGTAGAAGAATTAAAAGGAGAAATGGTTATTGTTGTTGAAGGTAGTCAAGAAGTAGAAGAAGAAATAACTTTTGAAACAACAATCAAGGAAGACGTAGATATGTACATTGAAAAAGGAATGTCTACTAAAGATGCAATTAAAGAAGTTGCTAAACAAAGAAATTTAAATAAAAATAGTGTTTATCAAGAATATCATTCTAAATAATGATATTCTTTTTTTGTTTCACGTGAAACAAAATTAAAAGCTATAAAAGATATATCATTTGTGGTATATTATAAAAAAGGAGGAAGTGGTAATATGTATAGCAAAGATAGCTACAATTATGGTAGACATGGAAGAAAAAGAAGATTAAAATCAATACCTGTAATTATTACATTATTGGTTGTGATATTAATATTAGGAGGTATTTATTTTTTACTATTTAATGAGAAAAATAAATATGAAGATTATAATACTTATAATGAAACAAATAAACAATATGGAACAGTACAACACTATGAAAAAGAAAATGATGATTTTTACATTTCATTATACTATCCTAAATTAAAAGAAAAGAATTTAAATAAAATTATTAAAGAATCATATAGCACATATTTAAAATCAGAAAAAAAGAAAAAGGATCAAAAAGATATATTATATCTAGATTACTCTTGTAAAAAGATTTATAAACAATATGTTGTTGTTGAATTAGATTATAAGCGTATTAATGAAGATGAGACAAAAACAAAAGCAACAAAATCTATAATGACATATGATTGTAAAACAAATCAATTAGTTGCTTTAAAAGATTGTTTACATGGTAAATATGGTGATTTATTAAATACATTGGGTGTAAATGAATATAACAAAGAATCAACATTAATAAAAGTTGATAAAGATAGTTTTACATATTATACAGATGATACATTAAAAAATAAAATTGTTATTAATTATAAAGAATATAAAGATTACATAAAATTGGCAAATAAAAATATTCCATCTAATGCACCATTAGGTGTCAAAGCACCTAAGTTAATGAAAGTAGATCCAAAGAAAAAAATGGTTGCTATTACATTGGATGATGGACCACATAAAACATTAACAGAAAGAGCAATGAATGCATTTGAAAAATATAATGGAAGAGGAACATTCTTTGAATTAGGTCAAAACATGAATCTTTATCCAGATATTGTTAAATCAGTTTATGAAAGAGGACATGAGATAGCAAGTCATACATATCAACATGCACAACTTCCAAAATTAGATGCTACTGCTTTAGATGAAGAAATTAAGAAAACACAAGAAGCATGTTTTAAGGCCTGTGGAACAGAACCAACATTAGTAAGACCACCTTATGGAGCAAAAAATGATACAGTTAAATCTGCATTCTATTCTTATGGTTTAAGTATGATTCTATGGGATGGAGATACAGAAGATTGGCGTTATAGTAAAGTAACAAATGGTGCTCAAATCGTATGTGATAATATTATTAGAGATGCTAAAGCAAAAACTGGTGATGGTAATATTGTCTTGATTCATGATATTCATGAAAATTCTGTTGCTGGATTAGAAATGGCTTTAGATCAATTAAGTAAAGAAGGTTATCAATTTGTTACTGTATCTGATTTAATCAAATATAAAGGACATTCTGAATATAAATAGTATAGTTTAGGCTATACTATTTTTGTTTCACGTGAAACATATTTTTATTCAAACAACTCATTGACATTGATTTAAGGGTTTGATAAAGTTAATAAGGATATAATAAATACGAAGAATGGAAGATGTTAAAGCAAAACATTTAGAGAGCTGATGGCTGGTGAAAATCAGTATGTTAAACTTTAAGAGATGGCCCAGGAGTAGTTATTTCAAATAGTTAGAAATAATCGTTAACTGCGTTAAAGTTTTGAGTGACACAGCAATGTGTAAAAAAGGTGGTACCGCGATTATTCGTCCTTTTATAAGGGCGTTTTTTATTTTTATAAAGGAGATTAGAAGATGAAAGACGAAAAAGATTATTATCTTACAACAGCAATTACTTATACTTCAGGTAAACCTCATATTGGAAATACTTATGAAATTATTTTAGCTGATGCAATTGCTCGTTTTAAAAGACAAGAAGGGTACAATGTTCGATTCCAAACAGGAACAGATGAACATGGACAAAAAATTGAAATTAAAGCTAAAGAAGCAGGAATTGAACCAAAGCAATATGTAGATCAAGTTGCAGGTGTAGTTAAAAATATTTGGGATATGATGGATACATCGTATGATCGATTCATGAGAACAACTGATGAATATCATGAAAAACAAGTACAAAAAATCTTTAAAAAATTATATGACAAAGGTGATATTTATTTAGGTCATTATGAAGGTAAATATTGTACAGCATGCGAATCATTCTTTACTGAATCACAATTAGTTGATGGTAAATGTCCTGATTGTGGGGGAGATGTTCATGATGCCAAAGAAGAAGCATACTTCTTTAAATTATCTAAATATCAAGATCGTTTAATTAAACATATCGAAGATCATCCAGAATTTATTCAACCAGTTTCAAGAAAAAATGAAATGATGAATAACTTCTTAAAACCAGGATTACAAGATTTATGCGTTTCTAGAACATCATTTAAATGGTCTATTCCAGTTGATTTTGATCCTAAACATGTTGTTTATGTATGGATTGATGCCTTAACAAACTATATTACAGGACTTGGATATGATGCAGATGGAAATCATGGTGAATTATATAAAAAATACTGGCCTGCTGATTTACATTTAATTGGTAAAGATATCGTTAGATTTCATACAATTTATTGGCCAATTATGTTAATGGCATTAGATATTCCATTACCTAAACAAGTATTTGGACATCCATGGTTATTACAAGGTGAAAGTAAAATGTCCAAATCAAAAGGAAATGTTATCTATGCAGATGATTTAGTAGATATCTTTGGTGTTGATGCAGTAAGATATTTCGTATTACATGAAATTCCATATGATAATGATGGAAGTATTACATGGGATTTATTAGTAGAAAGAATTAATAGTGATCTTGCTAACGTTTTAGGAAACTTAGTTAATAGAACAATTGCTATGTCTAATAAATACTTTGGTGGTATTGTAGAAAACAAAAACGTATGTGAAGACGTAGATCAAGAATTAAAAGATTTAGCGTTAGCTATGCCAGCTAAATCTATTGCTAAAATGGATGAATTCAAAGCATCAAATGCATTAGATGAAATCTTCAACTTATTAAGAAGAACAAACAAATATATTGATGAAACAATGCCATGGGCATTAGCTAAAGATGAAACTAAAAAAGATCGTTTAGCTACAGTATTATATAACTTAATTGAAGCAATCAGATTCTCAGCAGTTATGCTATATCCATATATGCCTTCAACAGCTACAAAAATCTTAGATCAAATTAATACAGATCAACGTGATTTTGAAAGCTTAAAAGAATTTGGAAACTATGCATCAGGAACAAAAGTAGTTGAAAAGCCAGAAATGTTATTTGCTAGATTAGATCCAAAAGAAGTTGCTAAAAAAGTAGAAGTTATTGAAGCAAAACAAAAAGCTTCTATCAAAGCTGTAAAAGAAAAGAAAGAAAAAGAAGCTAAAGAAACAAAAGAAGAAATTACAATTGATGACTTCTCTAAAATTCAATTAAAAGTAGGAAAAGTTATTAAATGTGAAAAACATCCAAATGCTGATAAATTATTAGTAAGCCAAATTGATGTTGGTGAAGAAACACCAAGACAAATCGTAAGTGGTATTGCTGATGTTTATTCACCAGAAGAATTTACTGGTAAAAAAGTTATTGTTGTAACAAACTTAAAACCAGCTAAATTAAGAGGAGTAGAATCACAAGGTATGGTTCTTGCCGGTGGAGATAAAAAAGTATTAGGTGTTGTAGATGCAGGAGAATTACCAGTAGGTACAACAATCAGATAATCTAAAATCGCATGATTTCATGCGATTTTTTTCTATTCTGTCTATATTTTTTTTATCAATTATAATATAATGTCCAAGTACAAAGTAAAATTGAATAATATTTATAGGTTTTAAATATTATATATTTAAATTAAAAAGGAATCAGGTGAAATACCTGAACGGTCCCGCCGCCGTAATGTGGAGAATAAGCATCAAAGTCACTGGGAAACTGGGAAGACGCTTAAACAATGAAACAGAGTCGGAATACTTGCCTATATCTAAGGATACACTTTACGGAGTATAAAGTAGTTCTTCTAGATAAACTAGGATAACTATGCCTAGTTTTTATTTAGGAGTTATTTAATTTGAAAGGGGAAAGAATATGAAAATGAAAAAAATTGTATGCAGTCTTATGATTTCAGTATTATGTTTTATGACTGCTATTTCTGGTGTATCGGCAGCTTCTTATGATACATCAAAAATTAATGATGTTTATTCTAAAGTTGTTGAATATTATAAAAATAACAATACTTTAAATAATGCAGATAAAATTCTTGCTGTAGAATCTTTAGGGTTAGAAGCAGAAAGTAATCAATTTGATATTTCTTCAGTAGATTTTAGTAAAACATCACTTTCTAAAAAAATTGTAACAGAAGTTTTATTAGGAATTGATCCTACAGAAGACAAAGAAACATTAGAAAGCCAAATTGATGAAAATGGTAATGTTGAAGGTAGCTGGGGAGCTTCTTCAGATATTTGGACATTATATGCTTTATATGCTACATCATCAGAAAAAACAAATTTACTTGCTGATAAGTTAAATACAGATTTAGCATCATCTAGTGTTTGTGGTTATGAATGGGGTGGAGTTTACTATGCTGACTATGATACTACAGGATGGGTTATCGAAGGTTTAGCAGTTGTTAATAAAGAAAAATATGCCACTACTATTAATAAAGCAATTGATTATATTAAAAATAATACAACAATGACAACAACAGGATGGGTTACTGCTGATAATGTAGATACTCAATCACAAGTATTAGAAGGAATGTTCGCCTATGATACAAATAGTTTATTAAATGATAGCTATACTATTCATCCAATAGATTGTCTTTTAAATAAACAATTAAGCGATGGGTCATTCCCAAGTGGTTATAATGCAGAATATACAACTGCAGAAGTAGCTAAAACATTAGGTACATATAAAAATGGTTCAGTTTTTGAAAAAGCAAAAAAAGCTTATGATAAAATGATGAATCCAGAACAACCTGATAACACAAAACCAGCACAACCAACAGATACAAAAAAAGATAGCCAATCTACAAATAAAGTTGAAACAACAAATCAAAAAACAACTTCAGTAAAAACTGGAGATGAAACTAATGTTGTTATCTTTGTTTCATTATCAATGGTGTCTGGTGGATTATTCTTAGTATTAAGAAAAGAATATGAAAGAGTTCATTAATAAAATAAAAAATATGGATAAAACAAAAAGAATTGTAATATTATTTATTACAATTTCTTTTGTTTTTATTGGTAGTTTTTCTATTTATAATGGTGTTACTGGAAATTATAAGACCAATCAAGTATCACAAGTAGATACTACAAAAAATAAGAAAGAAAAAAATACTAAGGAAACTAAAAAAGAAGAGAAACAAGAGACTACTGATCAAACACAAGAAACAGAGCCTACACAAAGTGACAGTCAATCATCAACACAATCAACAGATGAAACAAAAACAAATGATGAAAGTAAATCAAATAGTAAATCATCATCTACAACTCAAAGCAATGGTAAAAGTAGTAGTGTAGCTCATTCTCAAAGTTCTACAAATCAATCTCAATCAAATAGTGGACAAACAAGTAATAATCAGTTAAATAATTCATTAACCAATAGTTCATCGAATCAACAACCAACTAATGAAAAAATTACAATAAATATTCAAGTAATTGGAATGGGAAATACAATGATGGCTGGTACTTTAAATGTTGATAAAAATAGTAATGCTTTAAGTGTATTAAAAATTATAGCAGCTAAAAATGGTAAAGAAGTTGAGGGTAGTGATTATTATGTTTCAGGAATAGGTGGTTTAAAAGAAAAGCAACATGGGCCAATGTCTGGATGGATGTATAGTGTTAATGGTGTTGCGCCTAATAAGGCAGCAATTAAATACAATTTAAAAGATGGCGATAAAGTTGTTTGGTATTATGTTAACTATGAATAGGAGACTATATGCATTCAAGTAAAGTAAAAGAAATTAGTTTAATAGGAATATTAGCAGCTGTTAATATTGCCTCTCGTATATATCTACAAGCATTACCTAATATTAAACCTGTTACTTCTATCATTATTATTTCTGTCATGTTATTTGGATTAGGTTTTGGAGTTAAATTAAGTATTGTTACAACTGTTGTTTCTAATTTGTTTTTAGGCATGGGAACATGGACTTTCTTTCAAATACTTGCGTGGGTTGTTATTTGTTTGATTACACAGGTTTTATTAGATTTTTTAAAAAAGATACATAAGGAACCAAAACTGTTTCCTATGGCTATCTTTTCCTTTTTTATGGGGTATGTCTTTGGTATTGTTGTTTCTCTAGAACAATTAATGTTAGGTGGTCCTTCTTTATATATTGTTTATTATATGGCAGGATTGTTATTTGATACTTTTCATGCAGTAGGAAACTTTTGTTTTTATTTAATATGTGCACCTATTTTAATGAAAGTATTAAAAAAGGAATCAGAAAGAATAAGATTAAAACAAGACTAAGTTCTTGTTTTTCTTTTTGATTGAATTATAATAAAGTAAGAATTTATCATGAAAGGATGATTTTATGATCGTAAATGAAGAAGCAGTTAAAAAGATATTAGAGGAAGTAAAACCAGCAAAACTTGTTGCAGCTACAAAATATGTAGATGTTCATGAAATAGAAAAATTAGAAGAATTAGGTGTAACATGTTTTGGTGAAAACAGAGTACAAGCTTTCTTAGAAAAATATGAGAAATATCATGGCAATGGTGAATTTCAATTTATTGGAACATTACAACCTAATAAAGTTAAATATATTATTGATAAAGTAACTTTAATTCATGCAGTAGATCGTTATTCTTTATTAAAAGAAATTGAAAAACAAGCCGCTAAAAGAGATTTAGAAATGCCTGTTTTAATTCAAGTAAATATTGCTAAAGAAGAAAGTAAACATGGTTTTGAAGTAGAAGAAATTGATGAAGTATTTAATAGTTTAAAAGATTATCCTCATGTGAAAGTAAGAGGACTTATGATGATGGCACCACATATTGAAAGTAGTGAAACTGAAAAGTATTTTAAAATGACACAAGAACTCTTACAAAGACTTCAAAAAGATTATCCAATGTATCAATTGGATCAGTTATCAATGGGAATGTCTAATGATTATCATGAAGCTTTAAAACATGGATCTACCATGATTAGAATAGGAAGTGCTTTATTTAAATAGATATGAAAATATCTATTTTTTTGTTTAAATAATAAAATTTCAAATAATTTGACATAGTGTGACAAAAGCGTATAATGTTAGCAGCCGAACAAAAAGGAGGCCTTTATGGAGCCAAGGATAGGAATGGAGATAAGAGTTTTATCTAAATATATGGGGCGTTATTTAGATAATATACATGGTATAGATTGTTTGTTGTCAGGTCCCCAAGGTTTAATTCTTGTATATATTTGTAAAAATGATGAAGAAGTTTATCAAAAGGATATAGAGAAGTATTTTAATATAAGAAGATCTACAGCGACAGGTTTATTAAATTCATTAGAAAAGAATGGTTACATTATCAAAGAACCTGTTGAAAATGATAAGCGTATGAAAAAAATTACTGCAACTGATCATGCTTATAGTACGGTAGAAAAAATAGAAAATCATGTGATTCAATTAGAAGAAATTATGTTAAATGGAATTGATGAAAAAGAAGTGAAACAATTTAGAAATACGATTTCTAAAATGACACTTAATTTAGTAAAGGAGTCAAAAAATGGATAAATTATATTACATGGGAATTGATGTAGGATCAACAACAGTAAAATTATATGTGGAAGATCAAGAACATCAATGTATCTATTCAAAATATCAAAGACACTATTCTGATGTTAAACCAGCAATAGAAAGTCTAATTAAAGAAGTTCAAGAACACTATGGAAACTTACCAGTTAAAGTAGTTATGACAGGTTCAGGTGGTTTATCATTGTCAAATCATTTAAATGTAGAATTTGTTCAAGAAGTTATTGCTTGTACTAAGACAGTAGAAACATATATTCCTGAATGTGATGTTGCTATCGAATTAGGTGGAGAAGATGCAAAAATCACTTATTTTGAATCAACTCTTGAACAAAGAATGAACGGAACTTGTGCAGGTGGTACAGGAGCTTTTATTGATCAAATGGCTTCTTTATTACAAACAGATGCTGCAGGATTAAATGAACTAGCTAAAAACTATGAAACAATTTATCCAATTGCTTCTCGTTGTGGTGTATTTGCGAAAACAGATATTCAACCATTAATTAATGAAGGTGCAGCAAGAGAAGATATTGCTATTTCTATTTTCCAAGCAGTTGTTAATCAAACAATTAGTGGTCTTGCTTGTGGTAAACCTATTCGTGGTAAAGTTGCTTTCTTAGGTGGTCCTCTTTATTTCTTAGATCAATTACGTACACGTTTTATTGAATCATTAAATTTAAAAGATGAAGATGTTATCTTTCCTCAAAACTCACAATTATTCGTTGCTATGGGAGCTTGTTTACTTGCTAGAGAAGATAAAGTGAATCAAACATCAATTGATCAACTTGTTACTATTTTAGAATCATTAAAAGATGGTATTTCCGATGAAACTGATACTTTGAAACCATTATTTGAAACAGAAGAAGATCGTATTGAATTTAGAAATAGACATTATCGTACTAAAGTAAAGAAAAGAGATTTAAATACATATCAAGGAAAAGCTTTCTTAGGTGTAGATGTTGGTTCGACAACATCTAAAGCTGTATTAGTTGATGAAGATGGTTCTGTGTTATATACATTCTATTCATCTAATGAAGGAAATCCAATTGAAGTTGTTCGTAAGATCTTAAAAGAAATCTATGAAATCTTACCTAAAGGAGTAGAACTTGTTCATGCTGGTTCAACTGGATATGGTGAAGCTTTAATTAAATCTGCATTTAAAATGGATGTCAGTGAAGTAGAAACAATTTCTCACTTTACAGCCGCTAAATATTTTAAAGATGATGTTTCATTTATCTTAGACATCGGTGGACAAGATATGAAAGCTATCAAGATCGAAGATGGTATTATTCAAGATATTTTATTAAATGAAGCTTGTTCATCAGGATGTGGCTCATTTATTGAAACATTCGCAAAATCATTAGGGTATAATGTTGCTGATTTCGCTAATCTAGCTTTACAATCAACAGCACCAATTGATTTAGGATCACGTTGTACTGTATTTATGAACTCTAAAGTAAAACAAGCACAAAAAGAAGGAGCTAAGATTGAAGATATTTCTGCAGGTCTTGCTTATTCTGTTATTAAAAATGCTTTATATAAAGTTATTAAATTACGTTCGCCTGAAAGTATTGGTAAATCAGTATTAGTACAAGGTGGAACATTCTATAATGAATCTGTTTTAAGAGCTTTTGAACAAGAAACAGGAATCAAAGCGATTCGTCCAGATATCGCTGGATTAATGGGTGCTTTTGGTATTGCTTTAATTGCTAGAGAAAGATATCAAGGACAAGGAACAACATTACTTAATAAGGAACAAGTTGATGCTTTCGGTTATGAAAGTACAATTCGTTATTGTCAAAAATGTACAAATCATTGTATGTTAACAGTTTCTTCATTTAATGATGGTAGTGAACATATCAGTGGAAACAGATGTGAAAGAGGAGCAAACTTACCTCCTAAATCAAAACAATTACCAAACTTATATGATTATAAATATCGTCGAGTTTTCAATTATCGTTCATTAACGGCTAAAGAAGCAAAACGTGGAACAGTAGGTATTCCTCGTGTCTTGAATATGTATGAAAATTATCCTTTCTGGCATACTTTATTTACTGATTTAAAATTCAGAGTAGTCTTATCACCACGTTCAAGTAAAAAAATCTATGAAAAAGGAATTGAATCTATTCCATCAGAAAGTGTATGTTATCCAGCTAAATTATCACATGGACATATTGAAAGTTTAATTGAAAAAGGAATTAAATATATTTTCTATCCTTCAGTAGCTTATGAAAGAAAAGAAAATGTTACTCAAGGAAATCATTACAACTGTCCAGTCGTAACTTCTTATCCAGAAGTTATTAGAAATAACGTAGATAACTTAGAAACAAATGAAATCATCTTTAGAAATCCATTCATGGATTTAAGTAACCGAAAAACAATGTTTACAAACTTAAAAGATGAATTTAAATCATTTGGTATTAGTGATAAAGAATTAAAAGCAGCAATTGAACATGCTTATGAAGAACTACAACAATGCCGTTTAGATATTCAAGGAGAAGGGGAAACAGTCCTTGCATATTTAAAAGAAAATAATATGACAGGTGTTGTTTTATCAGGTAGGCCATATCATGTCGATCCAGAAATCAACCATGGTTTAGCTGATTTAATCACTGGTGAAGGAATGGCTGTTTTAACAGAAGATAGTGTTTGTCATTTAGATAAAGAATTAGAAGAATTACGTGTTGTCGATCAATGGACATATCATTCAAGAATGTATCATGCAGCTTCATTTGTTTCATCTCAACCAAATCTACAATTAATTCAATTAACATCATTTGGTTGTGGGTTAGATGCTGTAACATCAGATCAAGTAGCTGAAATCTTAAATGCGAGAAACAAGATTTATACACTTATTAAAATTGATGAAGGAAGTAACTTAGGTGCTATTCGTATCCGTATCCGTTCCTTAAAAGCAACAATTGATAAACAAGAAAATAAAGAAATTGATTTATCTAAAAAATATAAACCAGTGAAAGTACCATTCACTAAAGAAATGAAAGATGATCGTTGGACGATTCTATGTCCACAAATGTCACCAATCCATTTCCAATTTGTTGAAAAAGCAATGCAAGAAAGTGGTTATAACTTAAAAGTCTTACCATCAGTAGATAAAGGAGCTACAGAAGCAGGATTAAAATATGTTAATAATGATGCCTGCTATCCAAGTATCCTTGTTGCTGGACAAATGATGGAAGCTTTAACAAGCGGTGAATATGATGTCAACAAAACAGCCTTGATCATTTCTCAAACAGGTGGTGGATGTCGTGCGACAAACTATATCGGATTTATCCGTAAAGCTTTAAAAGATGCTGGTTTAGAACACAATTTAGGAAAGAAAAAGGGCTAAAAAAGGCAAAGCTACATTTA
>OHAI01001705.1_pt1 | contig 16752 bp, 15 predicted proteins | sample 1577091 | NCBI WGS metagenome assembly OHAI01 (sample SAMEA3541548, study PRJEB24748) | human gut metagenome | biome: human gut; feature: human-associated habitat; material: faeces | place: China | collected 2012
AGCGGAATCAGTGCGCTCTGACTTTTTTGATAAAAAAGTCGGAGCAAGCGATATAAAGCTTGCTCCGACGTGTAATAGCGAAACACTATAGATATCGGTCCAAACCTCAATTTGCAGAGAAAATCATTGGTCGCATCTATCTGCCCACCAGCAATTTATAGTTTCAATACGATTAGACAATCTCTCCTTGTATCGGTTTAGTGGAATATCGAGCAAATCTAATAAAATAATTCTATACATGAGTGAAAGCTTGTGTAGGTAAAGCACACTCTCATCACCATTCAAGAATTTTCTATTCTGCTTACTTTTAATGTGAGCAATTCGATTCCTACTATTTACTAATATTTGCACAAAACCTTCCAAGTCTTTTTGGTACTCACCCCGAAAAATTTCTTGCCCATAATGGCTTATTATATATTTAAGATCCAAACCTAATTGGGACTCCTCACGACTCTTCCTTTTTGGCAAAACAAATTCGCTCTTTTTGCTCTGAATAATCTCGCCCACACCAATAAAGGCTTCAATTAGGAAAGCACATTTCATGTCCACAGGCATTTCAACTCTGGAAAGGCAATATAAAGCCGTATTGTGAACAATATCTAATTCCTCTTGAATCAGACACCAATTTGAAAAAAGTGTTTCGGAAAGCACCTCATCAAAATTAATCAAACGGTTATTTTCTCCAATCATAAAATCAGCAGAAAAATAATTAGGAAGCAACTTTTTCTGAATGCTTGTGGTGATTTCGACTCCATCCTGAGTAACCGATGTGATTGGATAAAACTGCCCATCCATTAGCATTATTAGACGCTTCAAATCAAAGTATAAATGATGAAGGTCGTATATGGAGGCATCTTCTACAGTATGAACCGTAATGATACGTTCACCAAATTGCTCTATGGAAATCTCTGCCAAACTATGTTGTTGGCCTATATAGGCTGTAATCGTTTTCTCGAACGGTCCACCAAGTATACCATTGTTGGGACATTCTCGAACAATGAATTCCATCTGGTCACCACCTTTAGATAGTGCGGAGTTTTCTCTTGGCTAAAAAGAAGAAAAAAGTTCTGTTTTAAATATCATACAGCAAGCTTTATGTGAATTTCTATGTTACTCCAGACATATTAACTAATCGTTTATAAATTCCTCAAATCCGCGGTATAAAGTATAGTTATACTTTGCAATTTGCGGTTGCCCTCCAAAGAGTTTGGAGGCTCCTGGATAATACGAAAAAGTAGACTTGATTTGTGCTAAGTAAGTATATGGATTATTAATGTTCCCTACTCTTTTCTCAAAAATCCCAGTCAAGATTCCGGCCCATAAGCCGGAAGACTCAATTGCGCCCTTATATAAATCAGGGAAATTACTACAATACCCCAATACATCCGCAGCTACAGTAATTACAGTTGTCAATATACCACCAAACTTAGCAACCCTTAAAATATCCATACTTTTTCTATATTCATTCGCTGCAGAATCAATTTTTTTCTTTTCATCATTAATAATTGCCTCTATCACTTCAGGAGCATCTGCTTGAGCCAGCTCATTGCGAAGAGTTTTAATGGCATTCAAAAATTGATTGCGCTCATCTTTTCGCTTTTCACGAAAACGAAGAATATCTGTGGGAGGAACATGCAAAAGATCTTGTGGAAAAATATCTGGAATCATAATCGATACTAATGCTTCGGTGCTCGGTTCAATGTATTCTTTCCCCGGTCGATAATCATCCTGAAGAGCTCCTCCGTATAAAAAGTAGGTTGATGTTGTCCACAACTCTTGATTTCTGGTCCACAAAGATAGTGAATTCTTTTTTGCAATGTGATTTGCTAAAAAGGTCATATAGAAGTTCACAGTGTGGGGGCTTGCATACAGCCAGTTTTCATCCTCGTCAATATGTTTTAGCTTGAAGAAAATATCCTGCAAGAGTTTGACATCCATTTTTGAAGAATGAATTCGGATATATTCTGTTTCATCATCCTCAATCAGCGAAAGCGCAGCTGCTTTTCTATGATTCTCATCCATAAACTTCGAAAATTCTTCACTCGCTTCTTTTGAATACGGAACAGGAGATAGTGGGATTCCAATTTCGCCGGTAGAACACAACTCTCTAATATTTTGCGGTTCATTCAATTCATATCCAGGGGGCACAATTCTATATATTTTATCCGCAAAAAGAGCTGCATTCCAGAGCCATTGATAATCTTCGTGGCGAAACTCAATTGTCGGATAATAAAGAATAGAGTTACTCATAATTCAAGTTTCCTCTCTATAATTTTAAGGAATATTTTATTGATGAATTGAATGGCTTATGCGCATCATCCGTCAATTTCTATACATGATTCAAATTGTTACTTTAGGTGCGTCCTCCCCAAAGATAACTTAATCAATAGCATCTTAAACTCTGGTGCAATCCATGAAGCAAACTCGCAAGCAATCATCGGATGAGCAAATGTTCCTCTGGCTTTACCTTGCTTAGAAACAATGCCGATTGCCTTTGTTCGGTCGATCCACAGCTTTGGTATCAATGTAAAAGAAGCGGCTTTCTTCTTTTCTAAAAGCTCCTCATAACCGGCTTCGCTGTAATCAGGATTATTTTCCTGTTCCCACAGGTTGAGGAAGGCTAAGGTGTTTCCACTTCGCAACCAACTCTGAATCACATATCCTGGAGCATCCTCACTATGTGCTCGAGCAATCTCGGTAAGAGAAATATAACTCTCATCTTGCTTCTTGTCCTGTGATACCGAGTTCTTTCTCCGTGCAACACTTTCCAATACCTCACTCTTACTCTTGCCATAGCCAGCGAGAGCGGAGAGCGTATATTCAGCAATATCATTTTCCTTTGTGATTCGCAGTATAATTCGATCTCGTTCCTCGCAGGTGATATTATCCGCTCCCACAAGGTATTCCAACAAATTTCCAATGCCAGCTAAATCTATCATGCTGATTTTCCTTGCCACACGCCTCACCTCTTGAGGCTATTGTAGCATAACTTGTAGAAATATGAAAGATAAATCAAATCTGAATCACGGCAGGGGAAACATAGCGTGTGCCTTTCCTTGGTGTTCCTTCCTTATCGTAATCAACATTGCAGCGGGCAGACTTCTCAAACTGTGCATCCATGAACTTCTCCATGCCAATAACAGCTATGTATTTACCATTAGAAAGAAGATGATCTACCGCAGCTGAGTCCATTTTGCTTTTCCGATCGGAGAAGATATTTGTTTTGCATGAAGCATATCCACGACCTTTCCCAAACTTGCTCCTGCCATATAGAAATCAAAAATCAGACGCACAACATTTGCTTCACTCCTATTGATTTCAAGTGTCCCGCTACTGGTCAAAGTAAAACCATATGGTATTCTCATGTTTTGCCCCTCCTAAAAAATAAGAATTACTATGCTGCCGCCTCACCCGAGAGGCAAAACATAGGAATATAGAAGATATTGTTTTCTTTCGTGCTGTCATTCTGCACAGTCAGCAAGGTTAATTGGTCTTCTTTGGTGTCAAAAATGACAAAACCCGTGTATAACTTAAGTTATACACGGGTTTTGTCTAATATGGTGGAGACGGTGGGGATCGAACCCATGACCTCTTGACTGCCAGTCAAACGCTCTCCCAGCTGAGCTACGCCCCCGATTCGGCTAATAAACTTTGCATAAAAATTATAACGCAACGGATTGGTTAATGTCAAGCACAGAGCATCTGGCAGTATCACTGAAATCACAAAGCAAAACTTGGTAGTGCTGCCGAAAATTTAGGTGAAACTGCCAAGTTTTATTCGCTGCTGTTAGGACTCGGGGGTGCGGACGAAAAGTTGGACAAAGCAGAGGCCGCAAGGAGGAAATAGGTATATTGTTCACATACGAAAAGAAAGTCCGCGCCCTGTAATTATATGAGCAAACCCATTCTGTAACTGAGACAATACGCATCCTGGGCTACCCAGAACGAGCAACGCTATATCGATGGATCTCCGAGAAAGGGCAACCAGAGAAAGTCAGATCGACCAAACGCGGGGAAAATACACCAGATCATCCGCGGCATCCATCGGTTGAGGTAAAACTACAGGTGCTTCACCGTTGCTTTGAACACGGGGAAGATGTAAAATCAGTTTCAGAGGAGATCGGTTACAGCAGAGCCAGCATCTATAACTGGCGCCGAAAGTATCTCCAGAGAGGACTGGTTGCACTCATGAATCCGTCAGATGATCCTCGCGAGGAACTCGTACCCGGAACATTCTCGGCTACAGAGGATATTGCTGAGCTTAAAGCGCAGGTGCAGGAAATGCAGATGCAGATTGATATTTTAAAGGAAACGATCAATGTATTAAAAAAAGACCCCGGCATCGATCAGACAGCTCTCCGGAACCAGGAGAAGGCAGCGATTATCGATGCCCTGAAAAATAAGTATTCGCTGCCGGAACTTCTGTCCGCATTACACTGCCCGTGCAGCAGCTATTATTACAAGCAAAAGCGCGCAAAGAAGCAGGATAAATACTGCCATGTCAAAGAGAAAATCAAGGATATTTTTGAATCGAATCATCGCTATTATGGATATCGGCGAATTTATGCTACGCTGAAAAAAGAGGACTGACGGCTATCCGAAAAGGTAATTCGCCGTCTTATGAAGCAAGTAGGAGTGCAGGGAGTGAACAGAAAGAAGACAAGCTACAGTTCCTATCAGGGAGAAATCACGCCAGCTGTCCCCAATCTTCTAAAACGGGATTTCCACGCAAATCGTCCCAATGAAAAGTGGCTGACAGATATTACGGAATTTGCAATCCCTGCAGGCAAGGTTTATCTTTCTCCAATCATCGACTGCTTTGATGGCATGCCTGTTTGTTGGAGCATTGGCATCAGCCCGAACGCAGAGTTGACAAACGGAATGCTGGACAAAGCGATTTCTCTTCTAAAAGTCGGAGAGCACCCAGTTGTCCATACGGATCGTGGGTGTCACTATCGCTGGCCAGGCTGGATCAGTCGTATGGAAGCAGCACATTTGCATCGATCCATGTCCAAGAAAGGGTGCTCGCCTGATAATTCAGCCTGTGAAGGTTTCTTTGGGCGAATGAAGAACGAGATGTTTTATGGGGTTTCCTGGCTAAACGTTTCAATAGAGGAGTTTATTCATATAGTCGAAGAATATATGGTTTGGTATCAAAAAAACAAATCAAGATTTCTCCGGGCGGGCTTAGCCCTCTGGAGTATAGACAAAAACTCGGTCTATCGGCATAGTCCAAGATTTTGTCCGCAGCCCTCAGAAAGATTACACCAGAAACCGAAAGCTATCACTCAAAAAGACCATTTCGGCTGTCTTGACATTTCGAAGCGGAACGCTGACACACGATATTGAGGATTTTTCGAACTGAGTCCGTCTGTTCCAACGTCTCCTGCATCCATTCAGCAGCGAGCTAAAATTATCCCAGAAGCGTTCGAATATCTCTTTCACAGATTTACAGCAAGCACTGACAAACATACAACCTGTCGAGGACTTCGACCTCTGGCGGTCGATAGATCTGATTTGCGATGCGCAACGAATCCTGATGACCCAGATTCTTTCCCGGAGCAAGTGGGAAACTTCTTTCCGCAATTAAAGTACATGCTGTCCTTACTTTACTTACACGCCAAAAAAGATGGACTTCATCTTTCAATAAATCTTTGCAAAACTGATGATATACAATTTTTGTCAACCAATTACCCGTTCTACCGTCATTGAATCGGCAAAAAAGAAATACACCTATAAGGTCAATTTCTCTGATGCTGCACATATTTGTCTGCAATTTTCCCTCGGCAGAGTCCGTCCACCAGAGCTTGAATCCTTGCTTATGAGATTCACTTCGCCTATTCGCCCGGGTCGAAAAGATACTCGTAAGACACGACAGAAATCTGCTGTCAACCTCATCTACAGAGCAGCATAATTCTTTTCTTTTGAATAGTCTTTTAAGCGGATTTTTTATACACTTTATTCTCATACCTTCGTGCTCGTAAAGTAGCGCACAGTTCGCTTTCGCTTTGCCGTGCGCTGTTCTCGCTTATTCGATTGTTTACATCTTTAGGGCTTATCTAAGTGACATTGAACTGAGGTTCTCTCCTGTTTTTAATTTAGTTAAACGCTTCATCATTTTGTTCGGCGAACATACGCTGCACACGGTCGAGCAGGATGGGATAGCCGGCGAGTGTCGGATCGGCAGCCAGCAGCGCTTCCGCTTCCTCGCGGGCGTTTTGCATGAGCGCAAGGTCAGCCGCCAAATCCGCAACGTGCAGTGCGGGCAGGCCGTGCTGCCGCTGACCGAAAAAGTCACCCGGACCGCGCTGTGCGAGGTCTGCGCGTGCGACCTCGAAGCCGTCACCGGTCCTGCACAGGATGCGCAGGCGCTCCCGCGCGACCTGTCCCTTATCCGCACCGAAGAACACGCAGTACGACTGCCGTGTACCGCGGCCGACACGTCCGCGCAGCTGATGCAGCTGCGACAGACCGAACCGGTCTGCGTCCTCGACCACCATTAGATTGGCGTTCGGCACGTCCACACCGACCTCGATAACCGTTGTTGCGACCAGAATATCGTATTTCTGCGCTGCAAAATCGCGCATGATCTGATCTTTTTCCGCATTTTTCATGCGTCCGTGCAGTACAGCCACGCGCCGGTGCGGAAGCAGCTTCTGCAGGTCTTTTGCATGCTGCTCCGCGCTTTTCAGCTTTGTTTCCGCATTTTCGCTGTCCTCGATAAGCGGACACACAACGTAAGCCTGTCCGCCGAGACCGACCTGCTTATCAATGAAGGCAGTAATACGCTTGCGCATGTTTTCGCCCACGGCGTAGGTCTCGACCGGACTTCTTCCGGGCGGGATCTCGTCCAGCACGGACACATCCAGATCGCCGTACATGATGAGTGCGAGCGTGCGCGGAATCGGCGTAGCCGACATGACGAGCACATGCGGCGAGCCGCCTTTCGCAGAGAGCGCGGCACGCTGCGCCACACCGAACCGATGCTGCTCATCCGCGATAACGGCACCCAGCCGGTGGAACTGCACACCCTGCTGAATGAGCGCGTGCGTGCCCACGACCACCTGCGCCGCACCGGTCTCGATGGCGGCCAGTGCCGCACGTTTCTGCGCGGCAGTCATCGAGCCGGTGAGCAGCGTGCACGAGATGCCCAGCTTGTCCAGCATAGGTGCAAGCGTCTCCGCGTGCTGCGCGGCGAGGATTTCGGTCGGCGCCATGAAAGCCGCCTGCCAGCCGTTCTGCGCGGCCAGCGCACACAATCCGGCCGCTACCACCGTCTTGCCCGAGCCGACATCACCCTGCACCAGCCGGTTCATCGGCCGTCCGGAGGCACAGTCCGCCGCGATCTCCATAATCGCACGCCGCTGTGCACCGGTCGGCGTAAACGGCAGGGCTTCAAAGAACGAATCCAATCCATTCGAAGTAAAAACAATGCCGGAATCCGCTTTTCGGCGCTCCTTCAGCTGCTGCAGACCGCAGCAGAGCAAAAACAGCTCCTCGAATACCATACGTCGGCGTGCCTGCGCCACATCGTCCTTGGTTTTCGGCCGATGAATTGCCGAAAGTGCGTCTACTGCGTCCGGCAGGCGGTATTTCGCCCGCAAAAGTTCGGGCAGAGGATCGGGCCATTCACCGGTCAGCGTGTCGAGCGCGGCAGCGGTTATACGCTCGAGATCGCGCTGGGTCAGTCCCGCCGTCAGCGGATAGACCGGCACGATGCGTCCCGGGTGGTCAGCGTCCGGTGCGACCCTCTCCGACTGCGGTGAAACCATTGTGCGGCCGCGCCCGAATCCTTGCACCTTGCCGTAGAACACATACTCCTGTCCCACGCGGAGCTGCGCCGCAGCATACGGATTGTTGAAATAAGTGACGTTCAGCGTGCCGGTTTCGTCGTAAATCGTGCACTTGACCAGCGTCAGGCCCTTGCGGATACGGTTGACCTTGGGTTCGGTGCCGACCACAGCGCGCACAGCATACTTGTCCTCCATGTCGATTTCCGCAATCGGCGTGATGTGAGTGCGATCCTCGTAGTCGCGCGGGTAGGTCTCGAGCGCGTCACGAAGCGTGCGGATATGCAGTTTTTCAAGCAGCTTCGCCTTTTTCGGGCCGATGCCCTTGACGAACTGGATGCTGTCATCAACCGATGGCATGGGGATTCTCCTTTGGGAATTTTGATTTGCAAGGCGCCCGCTTTACGAGGTGCACGAACCGCGCAGGCGGTTCGTCCATTCTGGGCGGCACCCTTTTTCTGCACCGATTGACCGGGGCGCACGAACTGCGTAAGCATGTTCGCCCTAACGGGCGGCAGCTTTTTCCTGCACCGGAAAGCCGGGGTGCTCGAACTGCGTAAGCATGTTCGCCCTGACGGGGCGGAGAGTTTTCGCTGAACCTCAGCGAGGGATGCGCCGCCTGCGGGTGGCGGGAACGTCGCGGCGCCCGCCGCGGGGGCAAAGAGAAAGGGACACCTGCGGTTTGCCCGTAGGCTGCTAAACATTGTTCCCGCGCCGTGCGCGGATTAAATGAGTGCCCTTCCTCTTTGGACTCCTACCTTTCCCTTGCTTCCTAATCTGGCGCAGATTGCCGACATGTGACCGCTCCGAAATGGGGGAACGGCAGTCGGGTTACTCTTGCGTTTGTTTCGCAAAATATTCGCAGTTCACAGACAGCGTACTGCTACACAGGCGGTTTAGTCAACGCAGGCGCGGCATAACAGTGCCGCACAATTCGTAAGTCTGGAGATTACAGACAGCACCTACGAATTAAGCGTTTGGTGCAAGTTATCCTGCGCAGGTGCTGTCTATTGCAACGCGCAAGAAGTTTGGTCGGCACTGTTATGCCGACCTCTGCGAAGAGTTGCCGATATGTGTAGCAGAAAGGTATCCGACACTGCGAATATGCGGATACATGAGCGCACGCAGTGCGTCTCTGCGGAAGAAAAACTCCTCTGCCGTACCCCATTTTCGCAGCGGTCACATGTCGGCAATCTGCGCCGTGCCCTCTAAGGAAATGGGTGATTCTCAAGAGGGTAGAAACCTTGGTGTCTACCCTCTTGTGCGCCTGCCGCGCAGGCAAGAACCGTTCGCCTCGAAGGCGAAAAACCATCGTTTATCAAAAGATTATAGAATATATAAAGGAGTCCTAACCTTGACCATCGAAGAAATCCTCAAGCTGCGGCAGGAAGCCGGCGGCTTAAACAAACTGATGCACATGCACGTTGTGACGCTCGACAAGGACGGCGGCGCAACCGTAGAGCTTGACCTGACCCCCGAGCTGCTCAATCCGCTCGGCATGGCGCACGGCGGCACGATCTTTACGCTGTGCGACATTGCGGCAGGCTCTGCGGCAGCGTCTCAGGGCACGGTGGCCGTCACGCTCGACAGCACCATCCACTACTACCGTCCGGGCCGCTGCGGCAAAAAGCTGACCGCTGTGGCGTACGAGCGCAAGCGCGGCCGCAAGGTGTCGGTCTACATGGTCGAGGTGCACGACGACGAGGGCAAGCACATTGCCGACGCGACCTTCACCATGTTCTACACCGGCGCTACGCTGGATGACATGAAATATTGAGCGGGGTAAGCAAGGCCATCGTGCAGCCGCTGCTGGACTGGTATGACGCCGGTCACCGCGACCTGCCGTGGCGGTCTGAGCCTACTCCCTACCGCGTCTGGGTGAGCGAGATCATGCTGCAGCAGACGCGCGTGGAGGCCGTGCGCGGCTACTTTTCCCGTTGGATGAACGCGCTGCCCGATATTCCCGCTCTCGCGGCGGCGGGCGAGGCCGTTTACACCAAGCTCTGGGAGGGGCTCGGCTATTACAGCCGCGTGCGCAACCTGCACCGTGCAGCGGTCCTGCTGTGCGAGCAATACGGCGGCGAACTGCCTGCCGATTACGACAGACTGCTTGCTCTGCCCGGCGTCGGCGAGTACACGGCAGGCGCGGTGGCGTCTATCGCGTTCGGACTGCCCGTTCCGGCGGTGGATGGCAATGTTCTGCGTGTGGCGGCGCGGCTGGATAACGATTTCACGCCGATCACGGACGCAAAATTCAAAAAACAGACGCGCGAACGGTTCGCCGCACTCATGCCGTCCGACCGTCCCGGCGACCTCAACCAGTCGCTGATGGAGCTTGGTGCAACCGTCTGTCTGCCGAACGGCGCACCGCGCTGTGACGACTGCCCGATTCAGCATCTCTGCGAGGGCTTTCACCGCGGGAACGCGGCTGTGCTGCCGCTCCGAGCCGCAAAAAAGGCGCGGAGAGTGGAAAACCGCACCGTGCTTGTTGTGCGCTGCGGTCAGCTTGTCGGTCTGCGGCAGAGACCCAAAAAGGGTCTGCTCGCCGGTCTGTGGGAGCTGCCGTCGCTCGATGGTCATCTCTCGCCGGACGAGCTGCGCGCGGCGCTCACCGAAATGGGATGGAGCGTGCGAAAGCTGCTCTCTCTGCGGCCTGCCAAGCATATTTTCACCCATGTGGAGTGGCACATGAACGGCGTGTACGTCGAACTGGACGCACCTGCACCCGCTCTCACCTTTGTCACACCTGCCGAGCTGCGCGACGCTTATGCGCTGCCGAGCGCGTTCCGCAGCTTTGTTTCCGTACTGGAGGACTGATCCATGCAACTGCAAACCATCATTCACACCATTCCGCCGCTGTACGACAGCGAGTCGCGCGTGCTGCTGCTCGGCTCGATTCCAAGCCCGAAATCCCGCGAGGTCGGGTTCTTTTACGGCCACCCGCAGAACCGGTTCTGGCGCGTGCTGGCGGCTGTGCTCAGCGAGGAGGTGCCGGTCTCCATTGAGGACAAGCGCGCGATGTGCCTGCGGCATCATGTGGCGCTGTGGGACACCATCGCCAAATGCGATATTGCGGGCGCGTCCGACACGTCTATCCGCAACGCCGAGCCGAATGACATAGGCCGCCTGCTCCGCGAGAGCAAAATTACGCGCATTTTTGCCACCGGCGGCAAGTCGGCGCAACTGTACCGCAGGCTGATCGAGCCGAAAACCGGCGTTCCCATCACGCAGCTGCCCTCCACCAGTCCCGCGAACGCCGCATGGTCGCTCGAACGGCTGATCGAGGCGTACCGCGTTATTCTCTGATTCGAGGTGTATTTTTTACGAGTAAAGAGTTATTTCCCAATGCTGCACTCAAAAAGCTGATTTTTCCGCTCGTTATCGAGCAGGTGCTCGCCATCACGGTCGGTCTGGCCGACACGATGATGGTCTCCTCGGTCGGTGAAGCGGCGGTTTCCGGCGTATCGCTGGTCGATATGCTCAACGTGCTCATCATCAACATCTTTTCCGCACTGGCGACCGGCGGCGCTGTCGTGGTTGCGCAGCTGCTCGGCGCGAGGAAGAACGACCGTGCATGCGATGCCTCCAAGCAGCTGTACTTAGTTGTGACGGTCATTGCGCTGATCATCTCGACACTCGTCATGCTGTTCCGCGCACCGCTGCTGCGCCTGCTGTTCGGCACGATCGAGGACGACGTGATGCAGAGCGCGCTCACCTACCTGACGGTCAGCGTGTTCTCCTACCCCGTTCTGGCGATATACAACGCAGGCGCGGCGCTGTTCCGCGCACAGGGCAACTCGCGTATCTCCATGCTGATTGCAGGACTGATCAACATCGTCAACCTCATCGGCAACTCGCTGTTCATTTTCGTGTTCAAGTGGGGCGTCGGAGGCGCGGCGCTTTCGTCCGTGCTGTCGCGCGGCACGGCGGCTGTCGCTATCACGATTCTGCTGCTGAACCCCGAGCACACGGTCTCTCTGCGGTGCGGACAGCGGTTTCGACCGGATAAGGAGCTGATCCGCCGCATCCTGCAGATTGGCGTGCCGAACGGACTGGAAAACAGCCTGTTTCAGCTTGGCCGCGTGCTCGTCGTGAGCATGATCTCGCTGTTCGGCACGACGCAGATCACCGCGAATGCGCTTGCGAACAATCTGGACGCCGTAGCCGTCATTCCGGGTCAGGCGATGAGCCTGGCGATGATAACCGTTATCGGGCAGTGCATCGGCTCGGGCGATGAGCCGCAGACGCGCCGCATGGCGAAAAAGCTGATGATGATCACCTACGCCGTTACCGCGAGCACCTGCCTTGTCACGATTGCGTGCACGCCGCTCATTCTCAAGATTTACAGCGTGTCCGCAGAGGCGCTTGCGCTCGGCATGACGCTGATTATGATTCACAACGGCTGCGCGATCTTCCTGTGGCCGACCTCGTTCGCCATGCCGAATATCCTGCGTGCGGCGAACGACGTGCGGTATCCGATGGTGTGCTCGATTATCTCCATGCTGGGACTGCGGCTTGTCGCGGGATATATTCTCGCGGTGCACTTCGGCATGGGCGCAATCGGCATCTGGATTGCCATGATCGGTGACTGGCTGTGCCGGTCGATCTGCTTCTTCCTGCGGCTCAAAAGCGGGAGATGGCTGAGGTATGCACCGGGATTACGAGTTGCCGCCGGACAAAAATAATGCACCGGCTTCTGTGCAAAATCCCTTTACAAGCCGTAAATATCTGTTACTATATAGATATCAGATGTAAAACTCCCCGAGGTGAAAAATACCGTTATGACTGAGGAGGGAAATCATATGACACCTAAACAGAGATGGTATTGTTTCTGGGTGATAATCGTAGTGACTGTCCTTTTAACGGCGGGTTTTGTATGGATTGCCATTCACAACCCGCAGGCATCATTTGAGGACTTGCTTTACGCTCTTTGGAAAGGTATTGTAAACTTTGTCAGCGGATAACGGAATAACAGTGCCCCGGCTCTGTCGCTTGACAAAACCGGGGCACTGCGTTATAATTGTATCAACAACGATGGCTCTCTGGCAAGAGCGGTCGTTCCTAAAAAACTTGGTTAATTGAGGAAACGCCGCTCCTTTTCAGGGGCGGTTATCTTCTATGTTTCAGACATAGACTGATGATAGCAACGATCAGAAGACCGAACTGGAACAGATCGGAATAAGTGACCATGTCATCACCTCCCTTATGTTGGGAGGAACAACCTGTTTCACATCGTTGTTGACATTCTGAGTATAGCATATATTGCAATACCTTGTCAATCAACCGCCTTTTGCGGCGGTTTTTGTTTTATCTGCATACAAAAAGGCGAACCCTACGGTTCGCCTTTTGTCTTACGTTTTTTCGGTAATTAAGAGAAAATCCACTCCTGCTCCTGCTCCTCGCCGCAGTACTTCTGCAGCGTCTCGCGGACAGCGTGCGGGCCGCGGTTCATCTCACCAAACATGCGGACAACGGTCTCGCCTACGCCGATCTCAAACAGGTTGACACCGAAGTAGTAGCGGTTTGCCAGCAACGGGTACAGCTGAGCCTCGCTTACGTCGTCGCCCAGCTTCGGGTTGCCCATCAGCGTGCGGACATGCTCGATATTCGGGTCGGGGCTGAGGGTGAACTCGTCGCCGTTATCGTCTACGCCTTCCAGATAGCGCAGCCAGCCGGCCAGTACCAGCGGAATGTAAATCAGCTTGGTGGCACGGTGTGCGGGCAGCATGGAGTTATAGTAAGCGTACAGCGTAGTACCGAAGCGCGGCGCAATCTTACGCGAGGTATCGGTTGCGGTACGCTGCGGGGAATCCTGCAGGAACGGGTTCGGATAACGTTCGCCAAGAACCTCGTGCAGGAATGCCTCCGGGTCGATAACGCCCGGGTCGGCTACCATCGGCATTGCCTCCTGCTCGCTCAGGCGCGTGATGAGGTTGACCAGCTCGGTGTCCTTCATCTCGTCGCTGATGCGGGTGTAGCCGAGCATGCAGCCGAATACGCCGAGAGCGGTATCCATCGGGTTCATGCAGGTGCTTACCTTCATCATCGCAGACTTCTCAACGATGTCGCGGCGGGTGATGATAACGCCGCACTGCTCGAGAGCCGGATGACCGTTCGGGAATGCGTTCTCGATGAGCAGGTAGTGCGGGCTTTCGGAGTTGACGTAAACAGCCGCGTGCGTGCCCTTTTCGGTTACGAACGGCTTTGCGTTCTCCAGACCGTCAGCCGCCAGCTTGTCAGCGATGCGGTTATCCGGATGCGGGGTAATCTTATCAATCATGGACAGCGGGAAGGTATTCTTCTTGAGCAGGAAGTAATACTCATCCTCGGTGATGAAGCCGTTTCTCTGCCATGCGCGTGCCATGTGACGGACAGCACGCTCCAGACGAGTGCCGTTGTCCGAGCAGTTATCCAGCGAAACGAGTGCCAGCGGAGACAGACCGGCGCGGCAGCGCTCGAGGCACAGCGCGGTCAGCTTGCCGAAGAAGGACTGGCAGCCTTCCGGACCGTTCTCGCGGTCGTGCTTGTAGTCCGGCAGGAACTCGCGGGTGTCGTCCTGGATGATATAGCCCTTCTCGGTCAGCGTAAAGCTGATCATCTGCAGGCTCGGCGCCAGGAAAATGTCATTCAGGCGCAGCATATCCTCGCTCAGCTTGAGGCTTTCGGTAACGGACGCAACCACTTCCTTGTTGATCGTGCCGTTGGAATACAGGGTGACAACCAGCGACAGATGATCGCAGGCGCGGTAGCAGCGGTCGATCAGCTCCTCATCGTAGCCGTCGCAGCAGATAATGCCGGTGTCGGACAGACCGGCGGTCAGCAAGCGCTGCGCCAGTACAGCCGGGAAGGCGCGGAACAGGTTTCCGGCGCCGAAATGCAGCCAAGTCGGTGCCTTGTGGGTGTTTTCGCGCACGGCGTCAATGTCGTACTGCGGCAGACGATAACCCTTCCATGCCACGTTATGTTTAATACTCTCTTTTGTAAGTTTCATAAAGCCCTTGGACTTCATGTCGGAGACGTACTCGTCGATATTGGAGGAGTCGATAACCTTGGAGCCGGAATCGATGAAGGATTCAACCGATCCGCCCTCAAGTACGGTAACTGCTGCTTCAACAGCCTTGTAGCCCATGTCGTAGCCCATTTGAGCGATATCGATGGTCAGAGAGCCATCCATAACAGCCTCAATGGCAGACTGGTTGCCGTCAAAACCGCACAGAACGGTATCTGCGTAATTGGTGTTGCCGGAATCCTTGATAACCTTTGCAGCTGCAAGCGCCATGTCATCCGCGATGGACAGAACTGCGTCTACGCCGTTTGGGTACTTCTGGATAACCGCCTCCATAGCGGCTGCTGCCTTGTCCGGCATGGTGTCGGTGTACTGCACTTCGAGCACCTGACCGCCTGCGGCTTCGATCGCATCGCGGTAGCCGCGCAGACGTGCTTCATGGGTCTCGTCGCCCTGTACGCCTGCAATGATAACCGCCGTCGGCTTGTCCTTGCCAAGTGCCTTGCAGGCCTCAGCAACCGCCTTGCCGCCGTTCAGCGCTGCGTCCTCGTTGCCGGTGCCAACGAAGCATGCCTTCTTATCCGAGGTGAAGTCGGTATCGAGTGCTACGACCGGCTTGGTCGCGGTATCTACCAGCGTTGCGGTAGAGGTGGACTGCTGCGGAGCGATAATAACGGCATCGATGCCCGGGTTGCCGAGTGCGGTCTCAATCATGTTGACCTGCTCATCATACGAGGTAGCCGAGGTCGGAGACTGGATTTCGACGTTTACATTGTCGTGCTCGCTGCCGTAAGCGCGCGCACCGGCAATAACCTTGTTGAAGTGACCGTCCGTATGCTTTACGATAACGGTTACGTTGTAGGCATCACCGGAAGCGGTGGAGCCGCTGTCACCCGTGCTGTCAGTGGATGCGGACGAACCGCCGCCGCATCCTGCCAGCATGCCGGCACACAGAGCGCTTACTAAAGTCATTGCTAAAAGCTTCTTTTTCATGGTTCAAACACTGCCCTTTCTCTTCTTCTCATATTGATTTTCTTTCTTCTCTACGGGGTGGTGCTGGAATTGCGAAAATGCTGTGGACTTAATGAAAAATCTTTTTCTTTTACGGTATCACCGGACAATTCGACAAGAGCAATTTGCGAACAAATTTTGCGTCCTGATTAGGCGCGGCTTTTTGCAATACTTTGTGTATTGCAAAAAGTCGGAACGACATCAGGGCACAAAATTTTCGCAAAGTGCCGCAGACGCAATTGTTCGGTGATGCCGCACCAATTACTGGCTGATGGTCTGGCGCAGTGCGTCGATAGAGGTGTTGACACCGGCATCAACGGTCATGGTCAGGTCCTCCATCTCGAGCGAAACATCGCCGTCGTAACCCATCATGTGGCAAACAGAGAAGAATTCCTTCCACCACTGGAGATCCTTGCCGCAGCCGACTGCAACGTAGTTCCATACGCGGTCAGCGGACTCGGTAACAGGGCGAGGCTCGAGCAGACCGTCGGTGTCAGCCAGACCACGCTCGATACGGGCATCCTTGCCGTGAACGTGGAAGATGCAGCCCTTCAGAGCACGTGCAGCTGCGATCGGGTCAGCACCCAGAACCATCATGTGGGACGGATCAAGGTTGATGCCAAGCATCGGGTCGGTAGCCTCACGCAGCTTGAGCAGGGTCGAAGCAGACCAAACCATGGTGCCCGGGAACTCCTCGATAGCGACGTGCTCGATACCGCACTTCTTGCAATGTGCAATGAACTCGTTCCAGAACTCGATCGTTACCTTCCACTGGTACTCGTAAGCCGGAGCCATGAAATCCGGCCACGAAACGGTAGAGGTAATCCAGTTCGGGGTGGTGTCGGTTTCGCTGCCTGCCGGCAGGCCAGCCATAGCAACGATCTTCTTAACGCCCAACAGACCTGCCAGCGTAGCGCAGTCGTACATGGACTTCTTGTATTCCTC
>OHAI01001710.1_pt1 | contig 16706 bp, 16 predicted proteins | sample 1577091 | NCBI WGS metagenome assembly OHAI01 (sample SAMEA3541548, study PRJEB24748) | human gut metagenome | biome: human gut; feature: human-associated habitat; material: faeces | place: China | collected 2012
TTCGGCAGCAAAAAATTCTCCCCGACAATTCTGAATTTACAGCAAATCCTGAGCACGGGCGCCCTGCCACAGCAGCGCCGCACTGCGCGCCCCGGGCAGCAGCCTTTCCATTGTGTCGTGCATACGTTCCCCGTTCAGTACAGCCATCGTGCAAGCCCTCCGTAAATGTACAGTATATGTCTCGGACGCTTTGCACTATACCACCCCCGCACGCTGTTTTTTGCCGCAGAGCGTGGAAAACCGAAAAGAGCGTATAAACAAACAAAAAAGAGCACCGCCACCCATAAAAAGGGGCGATGCTCGCAAAAGGCTTCCCCCGAGGGGAAGCCTCCCTTAGTGTCTCCAGCTCCACCACAAAAACTTGGTGTTCGTCACGAAATAGCGTTTGAAAAGCCGCTTCGGGTCCTGCATCAGGCGGTACAGCCATTCCAGATTGCAGCGCTGCATCCAGGCCGGGGCGCGGCGGATGTTGCCGGCCTCGTAGTCAAAGGCCGCACCCACGCCCAGCATCAGCGCCTGCACGCGGTTTTCATGGGCGGCCATCCAGCGCTCCTGCTTCGGCGCGCCCAAGCCCACCCAGACAAAATCCGGCTTTGCCGCGTTGATCTTCTCCACGATCTCCGCATCCTCGTCCGCCGTCAGCGGGCGGAACGGCGGAGAGTACATCCCCGCGATGACCGCGCCGGGGTACTTTTCCGTAATTTTTTCGCGCAGGATGTCCAGCGTCTCCTGCGTGGAGCCGTAGAAATAGTGCCGGTAGTGCTTTGTCCCGCTCTCCTTCAAAAGCTCGCGCATCAGGTCGGGGCCGGTCACGCGGGCGGCGTCGGCAAAGCCCTTCTTGCGGCTGTATCTGGACAGCGGCCCGCCGTCCGGCAGGGCCATGACCGCGCCGTTCTGCACCCGCAGATAGGTCGGGTCGTCGTGAGCCGTCACGGTGGTGTGGACGTTCGCCACGCAGATATATTTCCCGCGCCATGCCTCGCAGTTGTCCTCCACCAGGCGCAGCGTTTTGTCCATGTCGGTGACGGCGATGTTCACGCCCATAATATTGCAGGTCTGCATGCCGCTTCTCCTCACTTTCCTGTTTGGCTTTTATTGTATCACACTGCCGGACGGCTTTCAACCGGGCGGGGAGAAACGCACATTTTTTGCCGTTTTTTCTTGTTCTATGTGCATCCTATTATAACATTTTCCCGTCAGATTCCCGTCCTGTCAAATTTCATTCGTCTCTGTCTTTTTCATTTGTCGGTTATGACAATTTTTGTCATTTTATATCTTTCTCGCAGATATTCGCTGGAATTTCAGATTACAGTATGCTATAATTTCCTTACCATAGTAAAAGGAAGAAGTCTAACCTTTTTCCGGTATGGTATATGGGCTTTGCCCGTATATTTTTCGAAGAAAGGAGGATATTACCAATGAACAACTTCAAGAAGTTCGTCGCCGTTCTGCTGGGCGTTGTGATGGCTTGCGTCTTCGCTACCTCCGCTTTCGCTGCTGATTTCAGCAATGCTGATACCGCTGCAAAGGCTAAGGCCGAGATCAAGGCTTTCGCTGCCAGCTACGGCATCACCACGATTGACAACACTGTCAACAGCCTGACTGCTGACCAGCTGCAGGTCATCTACAACAACATGGACGCGCTGAAGGCTACCGCCGCTTCCGCCAATGCCACCATCAAGGGCACCACGGATGTTGCCGTTGCCACCAAGGCCGCCAATGATGCTGTTGCTACGATGAACAGCCTGCTGCCCGCCGGTGTTTCCATCTCTGCACCGACCATCGACACCAGCGATTCTTCCAAGATCGTTGTCTCCGCCGATGTCACCGCTAACGGCGCAAAGGATACCGGTTCTGTCGTTGCTAAGGAGGTTCCTACCACCACCACCGACAACAACACCAACACCAGCGCTGCTGTCAGCAATGCCGCCAAGAACAGTGCTGCCGCTTCCAGCGTCAAGACCGTTTCTTCCGCTGCGAACCCCATTACCGCTTCTTCCAGCGCTGTCATCAAGGCCACCGGCGATAACACCGCCGTTGTCTTTGCTGTTGCTGCTCTGGCTGTTGCCGGCGTGCTCGGCATGGCCGTCCGCAAGGAGCGTGCACTGTAATCCAGCTGCATAAGTCCGGTTTTTGACCGGCAGCGGGCAGAACCTCTGGCTCTGCCCGTTTTTCGTTGTTTATACGGGATTGGTCAATTTATTCTTGTTTTAGACCTTCCTTTTATATAGAAAATAGTTTATAATATAGGATGCAGTAATTATCAACCATATCAGGAGGGAAAGCATATCACCATGCAGGCAAGCAAGAAGCACTCTTTTCTGCGCCGCAGTCCACTGGCTTATGTAGTGGTTCCGCTGGCCTTTGTTCTGGTCAGCACCGCGCTGGTCTTTATCGTGGGCCACACCATGCTGGCCCCGTACCAGGCCCTGCTGGGCTGGTTCTTCAGCACAACGGAGGTCGCGCAGCCCAGAGATCTGCTGGACAATGCCGCTACCGTCATCAACGGCGGTACGGTGGATGAGCCGGACGCCCAGCCGGACAGGCTGCCGCTGAGCTCCGTCACCTACCCGTCCGAGGGGGATCGCTACGCGACGATCACGATCTCCGGCACCAACGTCGATGCCCCGGTCTACTACGGCGACACGAACAAAATTTTGAACGCTGGCGTCGGCACCTACAAGGACGACTCCCGCGTCGGCATTCCCGGCGAGGGCAAGACCATCCTGCTGGCCGGGCATAACAACACCTTCTTCAATGACCTGCAGCACGCCGAGGCCGGCGCGACGGTCACGATCACGACCCACTACGGCGTCTACACCTATGAGATCACCGGCACCGAGATCCTCGACTATCAGGACGAGACCGCCTACGACTTCACCCGCACCGACGAGAATCTGATCCTGTACACCTGCTATCCCTTCGATGCGCTCGGCTTCACGCCGAACCGTTTCTTCGTCTATGCCAAATACGTGTCCGGCCCCGTGCTGGACGCCAACAGCTAAGGGGGTGTATGTATGGCACAAAAACAAGCTCCGCACCCCCGCCGCAAGGGCAGCGTTGTGTGGGCCACGGTTTTAAGCTGGCTGTCCAGTCTGCTGCTGGCACTGCTGGCGCTCTGCCTTGTCCTGATGACAACGATCTGCAGCGCCTCCTACATGAAGGAGCAGGTCAACCGCAGTGATTTCAGTGAGGCCGCCTACAGCTATCTGTATGACAACTTCATCAGCTACGGCGCATCGTCCGGCTTCTCCGCCGACGTGATGACCGCCGCCCTCTCCCGCGACCAGATCACGGCGGACATGGCGGATTCCATCACGCGTCTGTACCAGGGCGACACCGCTATTGACACCCGCAACGCGATTCTGAATACGACGTACGACAACCTGATCAACGATTTGAACAGCCGCGGCGTCGAGGTCACATCCGACGTGGAATCCGCCGTCGTCGTCGTCGCCGACGCCTGCCGTCTGGACTACGCCAACTATGTCACGGTACCCCTGGCCAGCCAGCTGTACACTTTTATTGAAAAATGCAGCCGCGTTGTGCCGGTGGCCGTCGCCATCATGGCGGTGCTCTGCGCAGTCAGCCTCTTTGTGATGCTGCGCTTAGCCGGCAGCCCCCGCTACGGCGTGCGCTGCCTGACGTTCGCTTTCACCGCGGCTGCGGCGCTCTGTGCGCTGGCCGCCACCATTATTTTCCCTGCGATCCACATGGAGGCGCTGAGCATCAATCCCGCTTCGGTCAAGCAGCTGATCGTCACCTATGTGCAGAATCTCTTTGGCCGCTTCGGCCTGTTCGCCCTCATCTACGGCGCAGTCGCCGTGATCCTTCTGGCCCTGACCGCCACTGCCAGAAGCCGCATGAAACGCCGTCAGAACATTTAACAGGAGGACCCACACATGGAAAACGAAGGTTACGAAACCATTGACCTCTTGGAGGTCCTGAACGCCGTCCGGCAGCACCTGCTGGCCGTCATTCTCACCACCGTAATTCTGGCCGGTGTCGGATTCGGCGTCTCCAAGTTCCTTATCACCCCGCAGTACGAGGCTTCCGCCCTGATGATCGTCAACACCCGTCAGGATACGACCTCCAACGTCACCAGCGACCAGATCAACTCCGCCACCAAGCTGGTCTCCACCTACAGCATCATCATCAAGAGCGATACCGTGCTGCAGCAGGTCATTGATAACCTGGGTCTGAGCCTGACGTATGAAAAGCTGGCTGAACGTGTCACGGTCAGCGCCGTGGATGACACCCAAGTCATGAAGATCACGGTCAAGAGCGACAACCCCGAGTGGGCGCGCCAGGTCTGTGAGCAGATCACCGTCGTCTCCCCCGACGTCATTCTCGAGTCCGTCGAAGCCGGTTCCGTCAAGGTCATCTCCAGCGCCGCCGTCAATCCGACGCCCGTCTCCCCCAACGTGGGCCGCAATACCATGCTGGGCGGCGTGCTGGGCCTGGTCATCAGCGTCGGCATCATCCTGCTGGCCGTCCTGCTGGACAACAAGATCCATACCGAGGACGACATTGCCAAGTATCTTGACCTCGCCGTCGTGGGCGTCATTCCGGAATATCAGGGAGGTAAAAAGAAATGAGCAAGGCAAGCAAAAACACCAGCCATCGCAAGCTGTTTACCGTCGGCGGCGACGCCCCGTTCCAGTTTGTGGAAGCCTACAAATCTCTGCGTACCAACCTGGAATTTCTTTCCTCTGCCGGCAACTGCAAGACCATCCTGATCACCTCCTCCGTTCCCGAAGAAGGCAAGACCAACGTGGCCGTCAACCTGGCCATGACGATTGCGGCCTCCGGCAAGCGTGTTGTCCTTGTGGACTGTGACCTGCGCAAGGCGACGATCTCCCGCTATCTGCGCATTCCGCGCAGCCATGCCGGTCTGACGAACGTCATCACCTCCAAGGATGAAGGCGCGCTGGCCGCGGCGCTTGTCCGCGTCAAGGATTCCGGCATCACGGTCCTGACCGCCGGTACGATCCCGCCGAACCCCACCGAACTGCTCTCCGCCCCCATGACCGAGAAGATCTTTGCCTCCCTGCAGAAGGCATTCGACTATGTTATCGTGGATACCCCGCCCGTCAGCCTCGTCACCGACGCTGCGGTCCTCTGCCGCATGGCGGACGGCGTGCTGCTGGTCGTGCGCCCCGGCGTCACCACCATCCAGAGTGCCCAGCTCAGCAAAAAGAACCTGGAGGCCGTCAACGCCCACATCCTGGGTGTTGTCATGAACGGCTACAACGGCAAGCAGAGCGGCCGCCGCGACGGCTACTCCTACGCTTACTCCTACAGCTATTACGACGAAGATAAAAAGGGAAATGATGCATGAGTAATGCCCTTGTAGAGCTGCACTGTCACATCCTGCCCGGCATTGATGACGGTGCCAAAGATCTGGATATGTCAATGTCGCTCATTCGCAAGGAATTACAGGATGGTGCGGCGGGCATTGTGTTCACGCCGCACTTCCATTATGAGCGCATTTCCGTGGAGCAGTTTACCGCGCGGCGCAAGGCAGCGTTCCTGCAGGTGTCCGCGGCCTGCAAGGCCGAGGGCCTGCGGCTGGCCGGTAAAATGGGCGCCGAGGTGTTTTACTCCACCGCGCTGCCCAGCCTTGACCTGCGCCAGCTGGCCTTTGCGGGGAGCAACTATATTTTGATCGAGTTTCCCACCACGATGCACCCGCCGGGCATCGACGAGACGCTCTACGCCATCCGTGCGCAGGGGTACACGCCGATTCTGGCCCACGTGGAGCGCTATCCCTTTGTGACCGAGGACCCGACGCTGCTCTACAACTGGGTCTGCGACGGGTGTTTGGCGCAGATCAACGCCACCGGCCTGATCCGGGACGGACACACCGCCAAGTGGCTGCACAAGCTGATCGAGTGGAACCTTGTGCACATTCTGTGCAGCGACTGCCACCACCCGGTCAAGCGCCCGCCAAACCTGGCCGAGGGCTTTGCCCATCTGCCCGACAGGGTCGCCCGCCGCATGCAGCGCAACGCCATCGACATCTATCTTGGCGACGACCTGCGTCCCCCCGAGCCGACGAAGCCGGTCTACCGCTTCGGGCATTGGGTGTAAAACAGAATATACGTAGGGGAGGGTTAAAAACCCTCCCCTACGCTATTTTTATTGCCCGTTTTCCACCGTCTGCCCGGCCCCTACCGCGTACTATTCGCCGCGTCACGCCTCTGCCACCGCCACCAGATACTTGTAGATCTGCGGCTTGTACTCCTCATACAGGCCCAGATGCTCATACAGCTCCTTATAATATGCAAACAGGGTCGCGCGGGTCGCCACGATGTTCACCGGGTTCAGCGCCGTGTGCACCGCACTGCCGGGCGTGTTGAAATAGTTGTAGATCGGCGTCGACAGCGCGTAGAACTTTTCCGCATAACGGATATAGCTCAAATTGAAATACAGGTCCTCCGACCAGTCCATGTCCTCGGCGCATATAATGTCATCGTGCGCACGGACAATGTCGGCGCGGTAGAGCTTATTCCACATCACACCGTAATAAAAGCTGGCCGGTTCCTGCATCAGGCCCGCGGCGAATTCCTCCTTCGTCATCGGGCCCTCCATCAGGAAACCGTAGGTCTGCACCTTGGTGGGCCGCTCGGGGCGGGGGTCATCCTCGGCACGGGGGCGGGGCGGCGTAATGCGGTTGTAGTGCGCAATGACCAAATCTGCGCCGCTCTCCTCGGCCCGCTGCACCAGCAGCTCCGTGGCGTAGGGCTGGATCGTGTCGTCGGCATCGACGAACTGCAGATACTTGCCTCTGGCCTCCCGCAGGCCCATGTTGCGGGTCGCGGCCACGCCGCTGTTGGCCTTGTCGATGAGCACGATGCGCGGATCGACGTTGGCATACATCTTGCAGACCTCCAGGCTGACGTCCTGGCTGCCGTCGTTCAGCAGCAGAATTTCAAGGTTCCGGTAGGTCTGGCGGCGGATACTCTCCACACAGCGGGCGATATGATCCTGGGCGTTATAAATCGGCACGATAACACTGACAAGCGGCTGCTCCGGCATGGCGGGGGACCTCCTTTTTGTAGTAGTATATCCACAATACCACACTTTTGCCCGGTTGGCAATGGAAAAAGTGCGCGAGGTGTGGTATGATGCTTATAAGGGCTTCCCCATCGGGGGAAGCTGTCCGCAAAGCGGACTGATGAGGGCAGCCTTCCGCCGCAGCCTGTTCATGGGCTGCCCCCGCAGACCTGCCCCTCATCCGGCCTTCGGCCACCTTCCCCCAAGGGGGAAGGCATCACTATGAAACGAGGTCACCACCATGAAGCCTTCCATCATCCGCCTGCGTGCGCTGGAAAAGCAGCTGTACGCCTACCTGTATGCCATGACCGTCATCGACTTTGACGCCGAGACCGTCGCGCCCGAGGGCAGCGCCGATGGCCGCGCCGAGGCCACCGAGGTTTTGAGCCGCGCCAGCTTTGACCTGCTGGTCAACGACGGCACCGCCGCCCTTTTGAAGGAGGCCGCTGCCGACGCCGAGACCGAGCAGGAGCGCGCCGAGGTCCGCAATTTGCAGCGCCAGTACGACGAGATTGCCCGGATTCCTGCCGACGAGTACGCCGCCTTCACCAAGCTGTGCAGCCAGAGCGTGCCCGCCTGGACCAAGGCCAAGCGCACGAACGATTTCAGCCTGTTCGCGCCGTATCTGGAAAAGCTCATCGCCGCCCGCCGCGCCCAGGCCCGGTATTTTGCGCCGGACCGCGACCCCTATGAGGTCCTGCTGGACCTCTACGAGAAGGGCCTGACCATTGCCCAGTGCGATGAATTTTTCGCGACGCTGCGCGAAACCATCGTCCCGCTGCTGGCGGACATCCAGACCCGCGGCAAGGCCGTGCGCACCGACTTCCTCGACCAGGAGTGGCCCATCGACGCCCAGCGCCGGGTCAGCAAAAAGATCATGGAGCTGTGGGGCCTTGACCCGGCCCACTGCTATCTGGCCGAGAGCGAGCACCCCTTCACCACCGAGTTCTGGCGCGGCGATGTGCGCATCACGACCCACTACATGCCCCGGGACATCTTCTCGAACCTCTACAGCGTCGCCCACGAGGGCGGCCACGCGCTGTATGAGCTGAACATCAACCCCGACTACGACTACACCGTCGTCACCCACGGCGCGACGATGGGCATTCACGAGAGCCAGTCCCGCCTGTTTGAGAACCTGGTGGGCCGCTCCCGCGCCTTTGTCCACTACCTGTACCCGACGCTGAAGGAGCTGTTCCCCGCGCAGCTGGCCGACGTCTCCGCCGAGGAGATCTGGCGCGCCGTCAACCGCGCCGAACCGGGCCCGATCCGCACCGAGGCCGACGAGCTGACCTACTCCCTGCACATCATGGTGCGCTATGAGCTGGAAAAGGCCCTGATGCAGGGCACACTGGCCGTGGCCAACCTGCCCGCCGCCTGGAACGCCAAGTATAAAGAGTACCTCGGCGTCGATGTGCCCGACGATGCCCACGGCTGTTTGCAGGACATCCACTGGTCCATGGGCGACATCGGCTATTTCCCGAGCTATGCCCTCGGCATTGCCTACGGCGCACAGGCCCTCGACGACCTGCGCAAAACAAACGATTTTGACGCCCAGTGGGCCAACGGCGACGTGGAGCCGCTGAAGGCCGCCTTAAAGGAGCGCGTCTGGCAGTGGGGCAGCATGAAGGAACCCGCCTGGCTCGTCGAGAGCCTCTGCGGCGGCAAGTTTGACCCGCACCACTTCACCGATTATTTAAAGAAGAAATATACCGAGCTGTACGAGCTGTAAGGCCGTCAGCTTCCCGGGTCGATGCAAGCATCGCCCCCTACACCGTAGGGGCGGATTCCATATCCGCCCGTTGCCGTCCGCCCTGCCTCCCCCTTCCGGGCCATGCGTAGGGCGGGGTGCCCCCCACCCCGCCGCCGTTCTCCTCTATATCGCACAAAAAATCCCGTCGGATGCCCTTTTCCGGCGGGATTTTTTCAGCACAACACGCTATCCGGGAAATTCAGGCAGGTGTACAGGTACCGCAGTGCCTCGTCCATCGTGTCAAACTCGCCGCCGTCTACCTCGCTGGGGCTGGCGGCGATGGTCGACTTGTCAAACGGGATGCCGTTCTCCCTGCGCCATTCGTCCACCTGCAGTGCTATGTCATTGGCATAGCCCGGGCGGTCCTGCCTGCTGCCGTCGGCGTCAATGTAAACGCAGGCGCCGTACTTTTTCCGGTCCGGCAGGCGCACCAGCTCGGCCAGCGTGTAGTAGTCGCGGTCAAAGTAAAAGAGCATCTGCCCGCGGTAGGCGGCGATCTCCGCCACGCTTTCCTCGCGGTTCGTGATCTGGGGCACGGTGTCCACCAGCCGGTGCAGTTCGTCCAGCAGTGCGTCGCCGTCTTCGGGGTAGGCATCCGTGCCCTTGGCCGCAGCGATTTCCCCAAAGCAGTAGGCCTGCCAGTGGGGCGGGCATTTGCCCAGCTTGGCACGCTCAATGTAGTAGAGCAGGTCAGCGCGGTAGGAGGCAGCGAGAGCGTTCAGACTTTGTTTTTTCATAGCTTGTAGGCCTTTCATTTTGTATCATTTATGGTGTCCGTTTCTCGGAACACCCTCATCTTACCATAACCGTTTGTCGAATCCTGCCGCATTATAAGACCGAACGCCGTTTTATTTTAGGGACAGCTGTTTTCCGCTGTCGAAAAAACAGCAGGCACGCAAAAACCGCGTGCCTGCTGTCTTTTTTGTTACTATTTTACGGGCTGTCCCTGTGCGCCCAGCACTGCGTCCAGCGCCGTCAGCTTATCCGGCACACCGCCCAGCTCCATACCGGGGAAATCCGTCTCCACGCCCGCGGACGCCAGCTCATCGGCACAGGCCGCGGGGTCGGCACAAATCGCCTGTGCTTCGGCCAGGATGCCCGGCCAGTTCAGCGCCAGCCGCTCCTGCGCGTCGCCGCTCAGCCCGGCCCGCCAGGTATCCGCTGTACCATCCTCAAACTCCGACGCGCTCAGGTACTCCACCAGCACCGCCGCGGCCCGGGCCGTTTTCAGGCTGCAGCCTGCCGTGTCCGCGCCGAAATCCACCAGCCCATCCAGCACGGCAAGCTGCTCGGCCCGGCTGCCTGCGTGCCCGGTGCCCGCTTCGGACGATACTGCCTGCACCGCGGACGCCGCCTCCGGCACCGCCGGGGCCGCGCACCCGGCCAGCAGGGCGGCCCCCGCTAAGAGAATCGCTAACCTACGCATACCAAACGCCCCCAATCCTACCTTATACTATTCACAGCAGGTGTGGCGTGTTTCCTGCTTGCAGCAGTCGCCGCAGCTCTGGCGGCGGATATATTTTTGAATGTCGTCAAAAATCGGCATCAGCGCCTCGCCGTTTTCGGTCAGGCGGTACTCGACCCGGGGCGGGACCTCGTTGTAGTCGATGCGCTGCACCAGCCCGTCCGCGGCCAGCTCCTTCAACTGGTTCGACAGCATCTTGTGGGTCACGCCGTCCAGCAGCTTGCGCAGCTCACCGTAGCGCAGCGTACCGTGCGCGCCCACCATGAATAAAATGCGCATCTTCCACTTGCCGCTGATCTGGTCCATGACCTGCTCCATCCTGTCACAGCCCACATCCGCATAGCGGCAGTTACAGTGTTCGTTCGGGTGCATTGCTCACACTCTCCTTTTGGGTAGCGGTTTCTAAAAAGTGCGTACTTGTCAAAAGTGCCTATTTGAATATACTAAGTATAGGGTATTTTCCCCGCGTTTGCAACTTGTTTCTTGGGAATGTTTGCGGTAATATAGTTGTGTATGATTATAAGGTAGGGCAGCCTGACTTCAGGCCGCCGCGGCGGGGTGGGGTCACCCCGCCCTACAATATTCACCGCCAAATGTGCGGAAAATCACCCAAGAGGAGAAAAAACTATGTACGATGATTTAGTAGAATTTCTGCAGGAGTCCGTCACCCCGTTCCACGCCGCTGCCATCGCCGAAAGCTGGCTGCGCGCTGCCGGCTTCACCCGGCTGGAGGAGGCCGACTACTGGAACCTTGAGCCGGGCAAGGGCTACTACACGACCCGCAACGGCTCGTCCGTTGTGGCGTGGCGCGTGCCGCAGCACGCCATCGGCGGCTGGCGCATCGTGGCCAGCCACAGCGACTCCCCGTCGTGGAAAATCAAGGCCGACACCGTTGAAAACGACGGCTGCCGCCGCCTGAGCGTCGAGGGCTACGGCGGGATGATCATGTCCACCTGGCTGGACCGCCCGCTGACCGTCGGCGGGCGCGCCCTCGTCAAGACCGAGGACGGCATCGAGAGCCGCCTTGTGTACCTTGACCGCGACCTGCTCGTCATCCCGTCGCTGGCCATCCACTTTCAGCGGGACATCAACAAGGGCCACACCTTCAACCCGCAGGTCGATATGCAGCCGCTGTGGGGCCCCGCGGGCAGCCGCACCCTGACCGACCTCGTCGCCGAGTCCCTCGGCGTGGAGGCCGCCGACATTCTGGACAGCGATCTGCAGCTCGTCACCCGCCAGGCCCCGACCCAGATCGGCCCCGACGGTGAATTTTTCATGGCCCCGCGCATTGACGATCTGGAATGTGCCGCCACGACGCTGCTGGGCTTTCTGGATGCGTCCGGGGAGACCGACAGCGCCTGCGCCCCGGTCTGGGCGATGTTCGACAACGAGGAGGTCGGTTCCTCGAGCCGGATGGGTGCCGAGAGCAGCTACCTGCGGGACGTGCTGGACCGCATCCTTGAAGCCGTGCCCCACAGCGCACAGGCCAGCCACCGCGCCATGGCCAACAGCTTTATGCTGAGCGCCGACAACGCCCACGCGACCCACCCGAACTTCCCGCAGAAGTCTGACCCCTGCGCGCCCGTGCGGCTGGGCGGCGGCGTGGTGCTCAAGTACAACGCCAGCCAGAAGTACACGACGAACGCCGTCAGCGGCGCGATCTTCCGCGCCATCTGCCGGAAGGCCGACGTGCCGGTGCAGGTGTTCACGAACCGCGCCGACGAGGCCGGCGGCAGCACGCTGGGCAATTTGCAGAGCCACACGCTGCCCATCCCGATGGCAGACATCGGCTGCGCCCAGTTCGCGATGCACAGTGCCGTCGAGACGGCCAGCGTCGCCGACGCCGAGGCCATGACAAAGGCCGTGGCCGCCTTCTACCGTGTCCATCTGCGTGCCCTTGGCGACGGCACCTACACACTGGAATGAGCACGGGACGCTACGCGCCCAGCCCCAGCGGGCGGATGCACCTGGGCAACCTGATGTGCTGCCTGCTGGCCTGGCTGAGCGCCAAAAGCAAGGGCGGACAGGTGCTGCTGCGCATTGAGGATCTGGACACCCAGCGCTGCCCCCGCAGCTATGCGGACGCCATTGTGGACGATTTGGCGTGGCTCGGCCTTGCCGCCGACGGCCCGACGCCGCCGGTCTACCAGAGTGACCGCAGCGAAATTTATCAGCGGTACTTCGACGAATTGTCCCGCCGTGGGCTGGTCTACCCCTGCTTTTGCAGCCGCAGTCAGCTGCACGCGGCCAGTGCGCCCCACCGCAGCGACGGGCAGGTCATCTACGCCGGGACCTGCCGCGGCCTGACGCCCGCCGAAATTGCCGAGCGCTCCAAGATCCGCGCCCCCGCCTGGCGCGTGCAGGTGCCCGACGAGGTCATCGCCTTTGAGGACGGCCACATGGGGCACTATGAAGAAAACCTCGCCCGCGACTGCGGGGATTTTTTCCTGCGGCGGGCCGACGGTGTGTTTGCCTACCAGCTGGCCGTCGTTGTGGACGACGCGCTGATGGGCGTCGATGAGGTTGTGCGCGGCAGCGACCTCTTGTCCAGCACACCGCGCCAGCTTTGGCTTTACCGGGAGCTGGGCCTGATCCCGCCGAAATTCTACCATCTGCCGCTGCTTTTGGCCTCCGATGGCCGCCGCCTTTCAAAGCGCGACGGCGACCAGAGTCTCGAGAACCTGCGGGAGAAATACACCCCCGAGGAGATCATCGGCAAGCTGGCCTTTGCCTGCGGCCTGCAAGCCTCCCCCGCCCCTACAACGCCCCAGGCCCTGGCCCGCACCTTCGATTGGTCCCAGGTCCCGAAAAGCGACATCGTTCTGCCGGAAAATCTGTTTTAATAAGATAAAAGGCTTCCCCCTCGGGGGAAGCTGTCACCGAAGGTGACTGATGAGGGCAGACCCCGCCAACGCCACCCGTTCACGGGCAGTATCCGTCAGCTCTCCCCTCATCCGGCGCTCCGCGCCACCTTCCCCCTCGGGGGAAGGCTTTCTCTGCACTACCAAAAAAGGAGTATCCCCATGCAACGCTACGAAATCACCGGCATGAGCTGCGCGGCCTGCGCAAGCCATGTGGAAAAAGCCGTTGCGGCGGTGCCGGGTGTGGCATCCGTCGCCGTAAGTCTGCTGACCAACTCGATGCAGGTAGACTACGCCCCCGACGCCGACCTCGATGCCACGGCACGGCGCATCCTCCGCGCCGTGGACGCCGCCGGATACGGCGCGTCCCTCGCCTCCGCCGAGAGCGAAAGCGCCGAGCTCGAGGACACCGAGACTCCCAAGCTCAAAAAGCGCCTGATTGCCAGCCTCTGCTTCCTTGTCCCGCTTATGTACGTCTCGATGGGCCACATGATCGGCCTGCCGCTGGGCAGTGTGTTCCACGGCGGCGGCTGGCACGCCATCCTGTACGCGGGCACCCAGCTGGTGCTGACCCTGCCCGTCTGCTGGATCAACCGCGCGTTCTTCATCTCGGGCTGGAAGGGCATCAAGACCCGCGCGCCCGGCATGGATACCCTCGTCGCCCTCGGTGCCGGCGCGTCGCTGGCCTACGGCGTCTTCGCCATCGTCATGATCTGCATCGGCCTGTCCACCGGCAACGACGACCTGGTCATGCAGTACCGCCACGACCTTTATTTTGAGTCGGCGGCCATGATTTTAACGCTCATCACCGTCGGCAAAACGCTGGAAGCCTACAGCAAGGGCAAGACCACCGACGCACTGAAAAGCCTGATGAAGCTGGCCCCCCAGACCGCCTGCGTCCTGCGCGGCGGCGAGCAGGTCACAGTCCCGGTCAGTGAGGTCAACGTCGGCGACCTCTTTTTAGTCCGCCCCGGTGAGAGCATCCCTGTGGACGGCACCGTCACCGAGGGCATCTCCACTGTCAACGAGGCCGCCCTGACCGGCGAGAGCATGCCGGTGGACAAGTTCCCCGGCTCCCCCGTCAGCGCCGCGACCATCAACCAGAACGGTGCGCTGACCTGCCGTGCCGAGCGCGTCGGCCAGGACACGACGCTGTCCCAGGTCATCCGCCTGGTGCGCGACGCCGCCGCGACGAAGGCCCCGCTGGCCAAGACCGCGGACAGGGTCTCCGGCATCTTCGTGCCCACCGTCATCTGTATCGCCGCGGCTACGTTTGTCATCTGGCTGCTGCTGGGCCAGACCTTTACATTTGCGCTGGCCCGCGGCATCAGCGTACTGGTCATCAGCTGCCCCTGCGCCCTGGGCCTGGCGACGCCCGTCGCCATCATGGTCGGCAGCGGTGTGGGTGCCAAAAACGGCATCCTGTTCAAGACCGCCGCCAGCCTCGAAACCACCGGCTACACCGACGCCGTGCTGCTGGATAAGACCGGCACCGTCACCACCGGTGAGCCCAACGTTGTAAAAATCTTCGGCACCCGCAACGTGCCCGAGAAATTCCTGCTCAGCATGGCCGCCGGTCTGGAGCTGCGCAGTGAGCACCCGCTGGCCCGCGCCATCCTGCAGCGCGCCGAGAAGGACCATCTGTCCTACGCCACTGTGACCGACTTTGAGGCCGTGCCCGGCAAGGGTCTACGCGGCAAGGTCGCGGGCAAGGTCATTGCGGGCGGCAATGCCGATTTCATCCGCGAGACCTGCGCCCTGCCCGACGACCTGCAGCAGGCGGGCGACGAGATGAGCGCCGACGGCATCACGCCGCTCTACTTCTCGCTGGCCGGTAAGGCCGCAGGCGTCATCGGCGTGTCCGACGTCGTGAAGGAGTCCTCCGCCGCCGCCATCGCCCAGATGCAAACTCTCGGTTCTCCACGATTTCTTCAAAATATCCGTCTTCAAACGGAACCTTTAAGCCACATTCCCGCAGCATTTCAGGATAAAATTTGGAAGCAGACAATCTGCAAAGCGCAAGGTAGCTCTTCCATGCCTCTTTATAATCCTCATCCATCCACACCTTGTACTGGAATGCGCAGCTCTGTGCCAGTACATAGTCAATATAATAAAACGGGCTGTTGTAAATGTGCTGCTGTTTCTGCCAGAACCCACCCCTGGAAAAGAACGGATCCTCTTCATAATCCAGATGGGGCATGTAGATTTTTTCCAGTCTGCTCCACTCCCGGCGACGTTCCTGCGGTGTCAGCTCCGGATTCTCATAAACGATATGCTGGAACTCATCCACCATCGTTCCATATGGGATAAAACGGATCGCATCCTCCAGCTGCATGCTTAAGAAGTCCTTTTCACGATCTCCGAAAAATTCCTTCATCCACGGATCCGTGAAAAATTCCATCGACATGGAGTGGATTTCCGCAGTTTCCATCGTGATGTCCGCATGCTCCATGATGGGATCCTGCCCGGACAGATAGCCCTGAAATGCATGTCCGCATTCATGCGTGATCACGTCTACGTCGCCGCTGGTTCCGTTAAAGTTTGCAAAGATAAAGGGAGAATGATACTGGTACAGATAGGTCATATAGCCGCCCTGTTTTTTATCCTTTCTGCCGAACACATCGAAGAGCTCATTCTCCATCATGAAATCGAAAAATTCTTTGGTTTCTGGGGACAACTCCGCATACATCTTCTGTCCGCTCTCCAGAATTTCCTGTGCAGTGCCCACCGGATCGGGATTGCCTTCTTTGAAATAAACCTCATTATCGATATAAGAAAGCTTCTCCAGACCGAGGCGCTTTCTTCTGATCTCGTGTACGCGCTCCGCAAAGGGTACGAATACCTCCTTCACCTGTCGGCGGAAATTCTCGACATCGTTTCTGTCGTAGCTGTTACGGTTCATTCTGTAGTAGCCCAGCTGGATATAATTGTCATAGCCCATCGCCTTTGCCTGCGCAGTGCGGTTTTTTACCAGCTTGTCATAAATGTCATCCAGTTCATCCGCAACTGTCATAAAGTAATCGCTGTAAGCCTTCCATGCCTGTCTTCTTACGGTTCTGTCGTTTCCGGTCAGATAGGGACGCAGCAGGGACAGATTGCATACCTGCCCGTCAAACGGAATCTTTGCGGACGCAATCAGCTTATTGTACTGAGTCGTCAACGCGTTTTCCTCCTGCATCAGGCCGATAATGCTTTCGTCCATACTCTTGATCGCATTGTCCATCGTCGCAAAGGCCACCCTGCCGATCTTTTCTTCCATAAAAGAACGATACGGCGATTCGTACAAGGCGCGCTGATAATCGGTTGCCAGACTGCTCAGCATCGGCGCTGTCTCATCGTAATAATCCTTTTCTGCCGCGTAAAACGGATCTGCGGTATTGCCGTCGTGACGGATTTCCGCAATCGTCATGGAATCCATCATATTCTGATAAACCTTATAATATTCCTGATGGATCTCCCAGAGTTCTTCTCCGCTTTTTGCTTCTTTGACCCGTTTGGTCAAAGTTTTAAACTGTTCCGCTGTTTTGTCATAATCGACCCTTTTATAGGGCATGTCTTTGAACTTCAT
>OHAI01001719.1_pt1 | contig 16652 bp, 14 predicted proteins | sample 1577091 | NCBI WGS metagenome assembly OHAI01 (sample SAMEA3541548, study PRJEB24748) | human gut metagenome | biome: human gut; feature: human-associated habitat; material: faeces | place: China | collected 2012
CGTTGCCGCATGCGCAGGTGATGGTGCAGTCAACGTAATTCGGATGGATACCCTGTTTCATTCTTTTCACCTCATTTCTGGTTCTGACGTATCGGGGCCATATTATAATGTATGTGCCCATCACAACCTTCAATATCGGCTACCCCCTCGAGCGGCCTTGGAAACGATTGCCTTACTATTATAGCACTGCTTTGCAAAAAAGCAAGAGGGAATTTTGGGTTTTTCCCTGTTTTTTTGGCAAGACCCCTTGTGGGGCAGTTGCCGCTTACCCCACCCGCTGGCGTTTATCCAGCCGCATCTTGTCGGCAATCATCGCAATGAACTCGCTGTTGGTGGGCTTGCCGCGCAGGTTGTGGATGGTGTAGCCGAAGTAGCTGTTCAGGGTGTCCACATCGCCCCGGTCCCATGCCACCTCGATGGCATGGCGGATGGCGCGCTCCACCCGGCTGGCGGTGGTACCGTTGCGCTTGGCGATCTCCGGGTACAGGCGCTTGGTCACCGCGTTGATATACTCCGGCTCGTTCATCGTGAGCAGGATGGCGTCCCGCAGAAACTGGTAACCCTTGATGTGAGCGGGCACACCGATCTGGTGCAGGATCTCGGTCACGGTGAGCTCGTCGCTGTCCACGCTGGTGTGGAGCACCCGTTTTTCTTGTCCCAGAGCCACCTTGAGCACGCGGGATGCCAGCACGTTTTCGTCAAATGGCTTGACAAAGTAGTAGGCAAACCCTTCGTCCAGCAATTCCTGCACCATTTCTTCGCTCTGGAATGCACCGGTGACAAAAAAGGACGTGTGCCGCTCCCCGGCGGCATTGTAGCGCTGCTTGACCGCCAGTGCATCCAGCCCCGGCATAAAGGCGTCCAGCAGCACCACCTGCGGCCGGACGGACAGCATCTTCTGCAGGACCTTGTTCCCGTCCTTTTCCACGACCGTGACCTCCACGCCTTTCTGCTCCAGTGCTTCGCGGCAGGCCGCCGTGATCTGTGCCCCGGTATCCGACATCAAAAATCTAACTTTGTCCATGGTTGTTTCCTCCAATGTGTGCAGTTCCCTTAACACCATGGATTTTACCATAATTTTCCAGAACTTTCAACGGTTTATATTGGCAAATTTTGGCAAAGAAAATCGAAACCCGCAAATTATTTTGCGTTTTGGGCCTGCGTATGCGCTGTATCGTCTGTCTTTTCAACAGCGCGGGCCTGCTTGAGCATGGTCTGAGCAAAAATGCCGTAGCCCCGCGTGGGGTCGTTTACCAGCACATGGGTCACTGCACCCACCAGTCTGCCGTTCTGCAGGATGGGACTGCCGCTCATGCCCTGCACGATGCCGCCGGTTTTGGCAAGCAGCTGCCGGTCGGTCACGCGCAGGATCATGTTGCGGTGGGGGTCTGCGTCGTTTACCTTTTCAATGCGGATGCGGTATGCCTTGGGCACCTCGCCGTCCACAGTCGTCCAGATCTCGGCATCGCCCGGCACAACCTCCTGCGCAAAAGCCATCTCCAGCTCCGGGCCGGAAAATGCAGCCCGTGTTCTGCCATAGACCCCTGTCTTGCTGTTGATGCAGATGCTGCCAAGCGCATGGGTGCTCAAAAAGCGGCCCTTCAGCTCACCGGGGCTGCCCACGGTGCCGCTGGTACACCCCACGATCTGGCAGGGGACGATCTCGCCGCTGCGCAGGGCCACGCTCTCACCGGTGTCGCTGTCGCTGATGGGGTGGCCAAGCCCGGCAAACACCCCGGCGGCATTGTCCACAAAGGTCATGGTGCCTACCCCGGCGGAAGAATCCCGCACCCACATCCCGGCGCGCCACTGTCCGGCGGTGCTGTCCCACACGGGGGTCAGCCGGGTCTGGAATTGCTCACCATTGCGGATATAGACCACTTGCACCGGTGCGCCTGCGGCCGTTTCCAGAGCATCGTGCACGGCATCGTTCGTCTCGGTCAGGGTGTCGTCCATGCGCACCACCCGGTCGCCCAGCCGCAGCCCGGCCTTCTTGGCGGGGTTCGCGGTGCCGTCCGGGGTGTTCAGGTCGGAAAAGCCCACAATGAGCGCGCCCTCGGAGAACATCTTAACGCCGAAAGGCGTACCGCACACGGTTACCACCGGACGTGTTTCCACCAGAGCGCGCACAGTCTTGACGGGCAGCCACCCGCCAATGGACAAAGTGGCCTGATAGCTGCCCGCAGCCTGCGTGCTGGCCGCGTTGCGGGAGCCAGCGGTGCGCAGCGGCTGCACATAGGCAAAACGGGGCAGGGTAAGGGTCTGGCCGGGTTCCAGCAAAATTTCAGCAGGCAGACTGTGCCACAGCCAGCCCAGCACCGCCAGCGCGGCCACCAGAAGATAAGTTGCCGCAATGCTGCCAGCGCGGCGTAGTTTTGATCTGCGCATCGGCAAAAAGCCCCTTTCCGCCATGGAAAATGATACGATCGTCCGGCGATAGTATGCGCTGTGAAGGGCGGAAATATCAATGCAGTGATTGACTTTTGCCGCCGGAACTGATACTATATTAAGGCGGTTTGGCCGCAGCTGCAGAATAGAAGAATACGCGGGTATGGTGGAATTGGCAGACGCGCAGGATTTAGGTTCCTGTGCCGCAAGGCGTGTGGGTTCGACCCCCACTACCCGCATAAGAGAAAAAACGCGATGAGTTCTCAGAATTCATCGCGCTTTCTTTTATATAATAAATAGTGTTGTTCGAGGTCTCCTCCCTCGCACAAAAAGAAAAACCAGTACACATTGTGTACTGGTTTTTGGTGCGAGGGAGGGGACTCGAACCCCCAAGGATAAACCACACGCACCTCAAACGTGCGCGTCTGCCAGTTCCGCCACCCTCGCATACCGTATTGTTTTCGCAGCCCTGAAATCTCTGAGGTGAAAGACCGTGATGCGGACTGCTTGAATATATTACCACGTTCCTGGCAGATAGTCAAGCGCTTTTTCTCTTTTTAAATGAAATTTTCGGGCCGTCATTCCTTAAGAATATGTTGGTTGAAATGCATGGATGGGTGTGATACTATATAACTAACTATCTCTGCTCAGTTGTTTTGGCAGCAGGGAAGAAGATGATAAGGATACGGCGGAAATGCATTTCTGCGCAGGGTGCAGACCGACCGGTTTTTTGAAAGGAATTTGAGTGGACGCAGGAATGAACGAGAAAAAAGAAAATGTTATTGTAAACGGTTTTTTCTGGCGCTTTGCAGAGCGGTGCGGTGTGCAGCTGATCTCAGCGGTGGTGTCCATCCTTCTGGCGCGCATCCTTACACCCGATGATTACGGCAAGGTGGCACTGGTGACGGTGTTCAACAATATCATGTATGTCCTGCTGGACTGCGGCATTGGCACCGCGCTGGTGCAGAAGAAGGAAGTGGACGAGCTGGATTACTCGTCGGCATTCTTTTTCAGCATTGTGATCAGCTTTGTGCTGTATGGGGGAATGTTCGTGGCGGCACCGTATCTGGCTGCGTTCTACAATGACCCCAGCATGACCCCGATCTTTCGCGGCATCAGCCTGACAGTGGCGGTCTGCGGCATCAAAACGATCCAGCAGGCGCATGTGACCCGGAACATGAAGTTCCAGTATTTTTTCTATTCCGCCTTTGCGGGCGCGATCGTGTCCACAATCCTGGGCCTGGGCCTTGCCTATATGGGCTTTGGAGTCTGGGCGCTGGTGGTGCAGCAGGTATCCAATATCACGGTGGACACGCTGGTGCTGTGGAAGCTGTCCTCCTGGCGGCCTAAGATGGAGTTTTCGTGGCAGCACCTGAAAGGGCTGCTCTCTTATGGCTGGAAGCTGCTGGCCTCGTCGCTGAGCAGCGTCATCTACAACAACCTGCGCAGCCTGATCATCGGCAAGATGTACACCTCGGCGGATCTGGCGTATTACAATCAGGGCGATAACCTGACTTATAGTATCGCGTCAAGCGTGGATACTTCCATTGAGAGCGTTTTGTTCCCGGTCATGTCCTCACTGCAGGATGACCGTGCGCAGGTCAAGAACATGACCCGCCGCTCCATCAAGACCTGTACCTATATTATTGCGCCGGTGATGATGAGTACTGCGTTCTGTGCCGAACCGCTGGTGCGCCTGATCCTCACCGAGAAGTGGCTGCCCTGTGTGCTGTTCCTCAGGGTGTTCTGCCTGAGCTATATATGCTGGCCGATCATCACGGCAAACCTGAATGCAGCCAAGGCAGTGGGCCGCAGCGATCTTTACCTGAAGCGTCAGCTTATGAACGAAGCGGTGTGCATCCTTCTTCTGCTGGCAACATTCCGTATCAGCGTCGAGGCCATTGCATATGGTGTGCTGATCACGAATGTCGTGACCCAGATCCTGGATGCACAGCCCAGCAAAAAGCTGATCGACTATGGCTATCTGGAACAGATGCGCGATATCCTGCCGACCCTGCTGCTGGCAGCGGGCGCGGGCCTGTGCATGTATCTGGTCATTTTCCTGCACCTGCCGGATCTGCTGACGGTGATCATTCAGGTGGTGGTTGGTCTGGGTATTTATCTGACAGGCTCTGCCATTCTGGAATTGGACACCTTTGAATATTTCAAGGATGTGCTGGCTCCGTCCATCCGGCAGAAGCTGAAACGCTGAAACCGGCATTTTGAATCGTGTGAAAATCCGTCGGGCGGGTGATGTCCGACGGATTTTTGTTCTTTTTGTCTAAAGTATACAAGAACAAACATTAAAAACCGGCAAAGCGACCATTGAAAAAACGCAACTGATATACTAGAATATAAGTACAAGAGCGCGGCACACGGCTGCGCGGAAAATGCAAAGCAGAAAATATAAAACAGGAGGATTTTCCTATGCCTATGAAAATGGGTTGGCGCTGGTATGGCGAGGGCAACGATCCCATCAGCCTGAGCGACATCAAGCAGATCCCCGGCGTGACCAGCATCGTCTGGGCGCTGCATGATAAGATGCCCGGCGAGATCTGGGAGATCGACGAGATCCAGAAGGTAGCCGATCAGATCCACGCCTACGGCTTCGACATGGACGTGGTCGAGTCGGTCAATGTCCACGATGACATCAAGATCGGCCTGCCCACCCGCGACAAGTACATCGAGAACTACAAGCAGTGCATCCGCAATCTGTCCAAGTTCGGTGTCAAGGTCATCTGCTACAACTTCATGCCGGTGTTCGACTGGACCCGTACCGATCTGTTCCACCCCGTGGGCGACGGCTCCACTGCACTGTTCTATGAGAAGGACAAGATCAAGGGCGATTACAAGGCTATGGCTGAGTACATCATGTCCTTCACTGAGAAGTATAACATGACCTTCCCCGGCTGGGAGCCGGAGCGCATGGCAAAGCTGGACGAGCTGTTCAAGGCTTACGCCCCTGTCACCAAGGAAAAGCTGTGGGAAAACCTGAAGTACTTCCTGGAAGCACTGATGCCCACCTGCCATGAGTGCGGCATCAAAATGGCCATCCATCAGGATGATCCCCCTTGGGATATCTTCGGCCTGCCCCGTCTGCTGGTGGATGCTGAGAGCATCGACCGCTTCCTGAGCATGGTGGATGATCCGTACAACTGCCTGACCCTGTGCACCGGCAGCCTGAACGCAAACCCCAACAACAACTGTGCTGAGATCGTGCGCAAGCACTGCGACCGCATTGCCTTTGGTCACATCCGCAACATCCACCACTTCCCCAACGGCGACTTCTCCGAGGCTGCTCACCGCGACTGCTGCGGCGAGACCGGCATTATCGAGGTGCTGCGTGCTTACCATGACTGCGGCTTTGAGGGCTACATCCGTCCCGACCATGGCCGTCAGCTGTGGGAGGAAGGCCCCGGCAGCTGCCGCCCCGGTTACGGCAAGTATGACCGTGCTCTGGGCGTTCAGTACATGCTGGGTGTCTGGGATCTGCTGGATCGTCTGGATGAAGAGAAAAAGAAGGGCTGATAAATATGAAGCTGTCTGAGATCAAAAACGGCAATCTGTCCGCCGAGTGGGCAGAGAAGGGCTATGAGCTGCCCAAATTCGATATCGAGGCTGTCAAGGCCAAGACCCACGCTGAACCCACCTGGGTGCACTTCGGCGCAGGCAATATCTTCCGTGCATTCCCGGCTGCCATCCTGAACGATGCGCTGAACACCGGCAAGTATGACCGCGGTGTCATCGTGGCCGAGAGCTTTGACTACGAGATCATCGACAAGGCTTATCGTCCCTACGACAATATGAGCCTGCTGGTCTGCCTGAAGTCCACCGGCGAGATCGAGAAGAAGGTGGTGGCTTCCGTTACCGAGAGCCTGAAGGCGGACTACTCCTTCGGCGAGGACTGGGCACGTCTGGTGGAGATCTTCCAGAACCCCAGCCTGCAGATGATCTCCTTCACCATCACTGAGAAGGGCTACGGCGTTGCTCCTGCTGATCTGGAGCGCGGCCTGACCCCCGTGCTGGCCATGGGCAAGGTCACTGCTCTGCTGTACGAGCGCTTCAAGGCCGGCAAACTGCCCCTGACCGTCCAGAGCATGGATAACTGCTCCCACAACGGCGATAAGGTCAAGAACGCTGTCCACGCATACGCCGCAAAGTGGGTGGAGCAGGGTCTGGTGCCCGCCGAGTTCCTGGCCTATGTGCAGGACGAGACCAAGATCACCTTCCCCTGGAGCATGATCGACAAGATCACCCCGCGCCCGGATGCCAAGGTCCAGCAGATGCTGGCCGACGACGGCTTTGAGGACAACTACACCATCGTCACCGAGAAGCACACCTTCACCGCTCCCTTCGTCAACGCCGAAGAGACCCAGTACCTGTGCATCGAGGATCACTACACCAATGGCCGTCCTCCGCTGGAGCTGGGCGGTGTGCTGTACTGCGGCCGCGAGACCGTTGACAAGATCGAGAAGATGAAGGTGTGCACCTGCCTGAACCCGCTGCACACTGCAATGTCCATCTATGGCTGCATGCTGGGTTACACCCTCATCTCCGCCGAGATGGCCGATGAAGACCTGCGTGCCTTCATCCAGAAGATCGGCTATATCGAGGCAATGCCTGTGGTCGTTGATCCCGGCGTGCTGAACCCCTACGAGTTCATCGGCGCTGTCATCAACCGCCGTCTGCCCAACCCCTTCATGCCGGATGCTCCCCAGCGTATCGCTACCGATACCTCCCAGAAGCTGGCCATCCGCTTTGGTGAGACCATCAAGGCCTACGAGGCACGCGGTCTGGACAAGAGCAACCTGATCCTGATCCCGCTGGTGCTGGCAGGCTACGCCCGCTACCTGAAGGGCATCGATGACAATGGTCAGGCTTTTGAGCCTTCCACCGATCCGCTGCTGGCTGAGCTGCAGGCCATCGTGGCTCCGCTGGAGGTCAAGGAAGGCGAGCAGGACTTCAGCTGCCTGAAGAAGCTGTACAGCCGTGTTGACGTGTTCGGCGTGGATCTGTATGCCGTTGGTCTGGGCGAGAAGATCGAGGCAATGGCCAAGGAGCTGTTTGCAGGCCCCGGCGCTGTGCGCAAGACCCTGCACAAGTATACGCTTGCCCGCTGATCGGCTGACGCAATCACATAAGCTATCTTCGCACCCACGCTGCGCGTTGCTTTGCCGCAGCGTGGGTCTTTATAAAAGAAAAGAACTGCTGAACGAAATGTCAGCAGTTCTTTTTTGCGTGTGCATATTTTTTGGGTTTAACCTTTTCTGCAGTCGTGCAGCTTTTCTTTGGGCAGGATGCCGGCCAAAAACTTCCACACCACTTCCATGCGGTCGTTCAGTAAGTAAGCTTTCTCTTTCTCTACGTAGAGGTACACCGCATTGTCCGTGCGGTAGGCGCAGTAAAAGCTGTCCCATGCGTGGCGGCTGGTGGGTTCGGGCTTGTCCTGCTGGCCGTACATCCACACAGCAATGCCGGTGTCGGCCAGCTCCACACGGTAGAAGGCCCGCGGCAGGTGCATCTGTTTGATCTGCCGGGAAACGCTGCGGAAGAACGAGTAAAAGTAGCTCACCGGCAGGCCGATGCCCACAATGGCAAGCACAGCAGCCAGCAGCCCGGCACCCGGGCGCTTGCCCAGCTGCGAAAGGCAGACGGCGGCAAAAGCCAGCATGATGGCGGCAAAAACAGCGGGACGCAGCCATGCTTTGCGGTGATGGAATGCGTCGAACACGGCAAAATCGCGGAAGCCCTGTTCACCCATGGTGGTGGAAACGGAGATGGTCTGGGACATAAAGTCGCCTCCTTTGTATTTACAGGCATCGTACCACAATTGCGCGGTTTAGGCAAGAGAAAAACATGCAAACCTTGCCAATCCGGCCCAAAGCGTGGTACAATAAATCGTTACCAAACGAAAGGAGGCGGCAGGCTTTGCAGCACCGCAAGCGGCAGATCACCCTCAAGCAGCGCATGGGCTTGTGTCTGGCAGCATTTTTTGCGGCCTTTGCCATGCAGCTCACGCTCAATGGCTACCAGTCCAGAGCAGTGCAGGCAGTACAAGACGCGCAGATGGGCTGCTTCAACGCCATCAGCCGCTTTCAGGGCGGTGTGGAAAGCTCTATTTCCGTGCTGGAGAACTACCGCTGGGAGAACAGCGAACCGGAGGAGATCATTGACCGGCTGCAGTCGGCATCTTCCATCTGCAACGCATGGCTCTGGCGCATCGGTACCAGCCTGAACAGTCTGGAAAGCGTCAGCGATGAGCAGTGGGTGCTTTACAGCGCAGTGGATACGGTCTATCAGACCTACACCGGCCTGCTGGATGAGCTGGAAAACGACCTGCTCAGCGGCAACGATGCCGCAGCTTCCCAGCTGTATTATGCAAAGGTGGTGCCCTGCGGCGATTACCTGAGCCAGTACACCCTGCAATTGCTGGAAACCGCCATTCAGGATTCCCAGACCACCTACACCACCATCTCGGCCCTGAACGAGCGCATCACCATGCTGCAGACGGTGGTGGTGGCGCTGTGCGTGGCGCTGGGCTGCGTTACCGGTTTGATGGTCATGCGTCTGCTCACGCCGGTACAGCAGATGATCGCTGCCTCCCGCGCCATTGGCAAAAGTGAGTTCGACACCCCGGATATCCCGCTGCCCAAGCAGCCGGAGATCGCTCAGCTGGCCGAGTCCTTCAACATCATGAAGCACTCCATGGCCCAGCAGGTGACCACCCTGCAGGAGAAAAACGAGATCGAGCGGGAGCTGCACCGCCAGAAGACCGAAGCACTGGAGCTGCAGAACCGCATGGAGCGCAGCCGGCTGCAGCAGCTGCGCAGCCAGATCGACCCGCACTTTCTGTTCAACACCCTGAATGTGATCCAGCAGACCGCCGGTACCGAGACGGCCTACCGTACGCAGGCGCTCATCATGGCGCTTTCGCACCTGCTGCGCTACAGCCTGATGAGCAACGATGAACAGGTGCCGCTCTCCCGTGAGGTGCGCATCGTGGATGAATATTACTCCATCTACCATGTCCGCTTTGGTGAGCGGGTGCGTATGGAGTGGCGCTTTTCTGATTCGCTGGATCTTACCGAGACCATGGTGCCGTCCTTTATTTTGCAGCCCATCGTGGAAAATGCCTTCAAGCACGGCATCTGCCCCAAAGAGGAGGGCGGTGTGGTGCGCATCCGCGTGAACCCTCTGCGGGAGAAGGGAATGCTGTGCATCCGCGTGGTGGATAACGGCGTGGGCATCCAGCCGGATCGATTACGACAGCTGCGCGGGGCGCTCAGTCAGCCCGGTGAGCGCTGGGAGCATATCGGCATTTATAATGTTGCGGCCCGCCTGCGTCTGCTGGATCGGAACAGCCGCTTTGTGATACGGTCCCATCCGGGACGCGGTACAGCGGTGGTGCTGTACCTGCCATTGGTGGAGAATGAGGAGGAGTTTGAGGAATGATTCGTCTGTTGATCGCGGATGATGAAGCGCTGGAACGGGAAACGCTGGCGGACATCGTGGCCCGCCGCTTTGAGCACGAAGTGACCATCGAGACTGCCGAGAACGGCCGCAAGGCAGCGGATACGGCGGTGCTGTGGGGCGCAGACCTGATCCTGATGGACATTGAGATGCCCGGTATGAACGGTCTGGATGCAGCCCGCGCCGTGCTGGAACAGCGCCCGGAGTGCAAGGTGATCTTTGTTACGGCCTACAGTCTGTTCCAGTACGCCCACGAGGCCATGCATCTGGGTGCCTGCGATTATCTGCTCAAGCCGGTGAACCCGGACGAAGTGGAAGCTTCCATCCGCAAGGCCATCCGTCAGATCGAGGCGGGCCGCCGCCTTGCAGAGCTGGCTCCGGTGGAACCGGAGCCGGAAGCTGACCCGGAGAGCGATGCCGCCGAAGCAGGGGAGAACGACCGCAATGCACTGGTCATGGCCCATGTGCGCAAGTATATGGAGGATAACTATATGTTCGACCTCTCGCTGGACAGCGTGAGCGAGATCCTGCATATCAGCCCGGCGTATCTCTCGGCACAGTTCAAGAAGTACCAGAAGATGAACTTTCTGGACTGCCTGACCGAGCTGCGTATCAACGCTGCCAAGGAGCTGCTCACCGACCCGTTCCGTTCGGCAGCAGAGGTAGCTTCCATGGTGGGCTACGAGGATTCCAGCTATTTTGCCCGCACCTTTAAAAAACGCACCGGCATGACCCCCACCCAGTACCGCAGGGAAGCGGCCAAGGCTGCACGGGAGGCCCGCCTGTGACCCGCCGTCAGATGCTGACCGCCCTGTTTGGCGCAGCCGTGCTGGCACTGCCGGTGGCGGGCTGCGGCCATCAGCCGGTGCAGGAGCAACAGGGGGTGGAACTGGTCCTGCGCTATGCGGAGAACCAGCCGGAGGATTATCCTACTACGCAGGCGGCACTGGCCTTTGCGGATCTTGTGGCCCAGCGCACCGATGGCCGCGTGAAAGTGCTGGTGTACAGCGGGGGAGAACTGGGCGCGGAGCAGAGCGTGATCCAGCAGATGCAGTTCGGCGGCATTGATTTCTCCCGTGTGTCCCTCAGCCAGCTGGCTGAGTATGAACCGGCGCTGAGCGTTTTGCAGCTTCCGTATCTTTATACCGATGCCGACCAGATGTGGCGGGTGCTGGACGGCTCCATCGGCGACGAATTCCTTTCCATGCTGCAGTCGCTGGAGCTGACCGGCCTTTCCTGGTTCGATGCCGGTGTGCGCAGCATCTACACCCGGCAGAAGGTGACAGGCCTTGCAGATCTGCAGGGCCTGACCATCCGCGTGCAGGAATCGGACATGATGAGCGAAATGATCACCGACCTCGGCGCAAAGCCGGTAAAGGTGGTGTACAGCAAGGTGTATGCCGCCCTGCACAACGGTGAGATCGATGGCGCAGAGAACAACTGGCCCAGCTACGAAGCCATGGGTCACTACGAGGTGGCACCTTACTTTTTAAAGGACGAGCACACCCGCGTGCCGGAGGTGCAGCTTGCAAGCCCTGCTGTGATGGAAAAGCTGGCCGCACTGGACGAGCGCTACCCGGAGATCATCCGCCTGTGTGCCCGGGAGAGCGCCAAGGTGGAGCGCAGGATCTGGGCGCAGCAGGAGGCGGAATCGGAAAGTGATCTGCGTGCAGCAGGCATTGAGGTGACGGAGCTGGACGAAGAAGAAAAGGCAAGATTCCGTGCTGCTGTGCAGCCGATGTATGATCGGTTTGCCCAGCAGGGCGAATTGATCGCCCGCATCCAGCAGGCATAAGATCCACAGCAAAGCCCGGAAAAGATGGGCAAAGAAATCAGGAAAACAGAATAAAGAACCGGCAAAGCGCTGTGTGCTCTGAACCCAAAAGGAAAGGGCATCCAGCGCTTTGCTTCTATCTGAAATACAGAAATGTATCCATCTGTTAGGCGAAGATGCACAAACAAAAAGTAAAGCACTTGGCAGTTTTCACAAAAGAAATTCTGACATTTTTTCAAAAAACAGGATATTTTTTGAAAGCCCTTGTTTCGTTTAAAAAAATTTGCTAAAGTGTGTACAGTAAATGAACGGCATGCGGGTCCTGTGCAGACCGGGCCGTTTGGGAGATTTAAGGAGGACGATTTATTATGAAAAAGATCACTCGTCGCAGCTTTCTGGCAGCAGCCGGCGTTTCCGCCGCTGCTCTGGCTCTGACCGCATGTGGTGGCTCCAGCAATTCTGCTGCTTCCACCTCTACCGCAGCTTCTTCCACCGCAGCTTCTGCTGCTGGTGATGCTGCTGCTGCTGCAAACGATCCCAAGGTGACTCTGGTCTACGCCGAGGTCAACCCGCTGGATACCATCGTTGGCCAGACCGCTACCCACTTCAAGGAGAAGGTCGAGGAGCTGACTGGCGGTTCCGTCGTCATCGACGTGCAGGCTTCCGGCGTTCTGGGTTCTGAGAACGACGTTCTGGACGCAATTCTGGGCGGTTCTACCTCCATCGATATGAGCCGTATCTCCGCTTTCGCACTGACCAGCTATGGCTGCAACAAGTCCAAGCTGCTGTCCATCCCCTTCACCTTCGAGAACCGCGCACACTTCTGGAACTTCGCCAACAGCGATCTGGCACCTGAGTTCCTGAACGAGCCTCAGGAGCTGGGCCTGCCCGTTCGTGGTGTCTTCTACGGCGAAGAGGGCTTCCGTCACTTCTTCACGGTCAAGCCTGTTTCCGGCATCGCTGATTTCAAGGGCCTGAAGCTGCGCGTGTCCAACGACCCCGTTATGAACGGCATGGTCGAGGGTCTGGGCGCTAACCCCACCGTCGTTTCCTTCGGTGAGCTGTACAGCGCACTGCAGACCGGCGTTGTGGATGGTGCTGAGCAGCCCATCGCAAACTACAAGTCCAATGCATTCCCCGAGGTTGCCAACAACCTGATCCTGGACGGCCACACTCTGGGCGCTATTCAGGCTGTTATCACCGATAACGCATGGGGCAAGCTGACCGAGAACCAGCAGGCTGCCATCATGGAGGCCGGTGCTGATACGCAGGCTTTCAATGCAGACCTGTCCGAGACCGCTGAGAACAAGGTCCTGGAGGAGCTGAGAAGCTCCGGCTGCAACGTTGTGGATGTTGACGACAAGGCACCCTGGCAGGAGGCCTGCGCTAAGGTCATCAGCGAGAACACCTCCGATCAGGCTGAGCTGTATCAGCAGCTGCTGGACATGAAGGCATAATTGAAAAAGCCTTTCCTGTTCTGAGATAGTACATAGCCCGGCGGGGGACTACGGGATACGCCCGCAGACCTGCCGGGTTTTTTATATGGAGGAATTCATATGCCGAAAATCTTTACCACTTTGGATAAGATCAAGCCGGCGTACGACATCACCTACAAAGTGGTCCTGTTTATCTGCAAGCTGCTGCTGATCGCAGATATCCTCATCACTACCATGTCGGTCATCGGTCGTTACGTCTCGTTCATCCCGGACCCGGCATGGTCGGAAGAAGTTGTGCTGACCTGCATGAGCTACATGGCCGTGCTGAGTGCTGCTCTGGCCATCCGCCGCGGTGCCCATATCCGCATGACTGCGTTTGACGTGTATCTGCCCAAAACCGCCGTCAAGGTGCTGGATATTCTGGCCGATCTTGCCGTGTGCATTCTGGGTGTCATCATGATGGTGGTCGGCTGGAACTATGCCACCACTCTGGGCGGCCGCGGCTTCTACGTGTCCATGCCCTGGCTGAGCCGCTTCTGGATGTACTTCCCGGTGCCGCTGGCCGGTGTTGCTATGATCATCTTCGAGATCGAGGCACTGTACAACCACATCAAGAGCATTTTTGTAAAGGAGGAAGTGTAATATGACAGTTCAGACACTGGCAATCATTGTCCTTCTTGTCAGCTTCTTTGTAATGATCTTCCTGCGTTTCCCCATTGCATACGCCGTTGGTCTTTCCAGCGTGCTGTGCATGATGGTGCAGGGTCAGGCACTGACCGATGTCTGCCGTCTGATGGTCAAGGGCATCTCTTCCTTCAGCCTGATGGCCGTGCCGTTCTTCATCACCATGGGTGTGCTCATGGGCTCCGGCGGCATTTCTGAAAAGCTGATCGCTCTGGCTGATGCCTGCGTGGGCTGGATGCGCGGCGGCATGGCAATGGTCAACATCGTTGCTTCCTACTTCTTCGGCGGTATTTCCGGTTCTGCATCTGCAGATACCGCTTCCATCGGCTCCATCATGATCCCCATGATGGTCGATCAGGGCTACGATGCCGACTTCTCCACTGCTGTTACCATCACCTCATCCTGCGAGGGTCTGCTGGTTCCTCCGAGCCACAACATGGTCATTTATGCCACCACTGCCGGCGGCATCTCGGTCGGCAGCCTGTTCCTGGCAGGTTATCTGCCCGGCGCTCTGCTGGCCATCGTCCTGATGATCGGTTCCTACATCATCTCGGTCAAGGAAAATTACCCCAAGGGCTCTCCGTTCAGCATCAAGGGCTTCGTTAAGCAGCTGGGCACTTCTATCTGGGCACTGGCCGCTGTTGTCATCGTTGTGTTCGGCGTTGTTGGCGGTGTGTTCACCGCTACCGAGTCTGCAGCTATTGCAGTTATCTACTCTCTGTTCGTGTCGGTGTTCGTCTACAAGGGTCTGGACTGGAAGGGTGTCTGGCATGCGCTGGATGAGTGCGTGAACACTCTGTCCATCGTGCTGATCCTGATCGCTACCTCTGCAGTCTTCGGCAACTGCCTGACCATGCTGCATGTGCCGGATCTGGCTGCAAATGCCATCACCAGCGTCACCGATAACCCCTACATCATCGCTCTGCTGATCGACCTGATCATCTTGGTTCTGGGCTGCATCATGGATATGGCTCCCATCATCCTGATCGCTACTCCCATCCTGCTGCCCATCGCAACCTCCATCGGCATCGATCCCATCCAGTTCGGTATCATCGTGGTTCTGAACTGCGGCATCGGCCTGCTGACTCCTCCTGTCGGCGCTGTGCTGTTCATCGGCTCTGCCGTTGCAAAGCGCCCGATGGAAAAGGTCGTCAAGGCGACCCTGCCGTTCTACCTGTGCATGTTCATTGCACTGCTGCTGCTGACCTTCGTGCCCGACATCAGCCTGGCGATCCCCAAGCTGCTGGGCGGCTACGTCAGCCCCATCCCCAATCCCCTTGGTCCGGTGTTCATCCACTGATGTGCGTGTGAGCAAGTTTCTTCTCCGGAAACGATAACCTATCTGAAAGAGCCATCCCCACGGTGCGATTCCTGCGCCGTGGGGATGGCTCTTTGTTTGGCGATTTTTTTGCTGGAATCTCCAATTTTGCGGCCCTGAAATTGTGATATGATACAAAAATAAAATAACCTATTGAATAAATTGTGACAAAATGGTAATATAAGGCCAACAAATCGGGTGTATGGAAAGACCATCACTCGTATGGGTGCAGTGCGAAACTATTTTGGAGGATACGATTATGAAAATGTTCAAAAAGCTCATGGCTGTTGCGCTCGCTGGCGTTATGGCACTGGCAGTCCTGACCGGCTGCGGTACTTCTGTGAACGAGAAGGAAATCATTAAGATTTTCAATGATACCCTGAAGACTACGGCAGCAGAGCAGGCTATGACCGAGAAAGATGTTAAGATCAATTCGGTCAAGGCTGATTCGGGCATGAAGGAAAAGGCTCAGAGCGTTGCAAAGATTATGGCAACGGATGTCAAGGCAGACTCTACTTGGAAGACCCAGTTGGATGCAAAGTGGGATGAGATTAAGAAGGCTGTTGCAGGTAGCGATACCACCAATCAGTACATGGTTGGTTTTGCTCCGAAGGTAAAGTATGACAGCAAGCTGTACAACACGCTGGACAGTGGCATTGATGCACTTTCGATCATTAAGAATAGCAAAATCATCAATGTGAATGTTGATTATGAAGCAGTTGATGGCGCTGTTTCCCTGATCGGCTTTGCTGATGTCACCATCAATGGCGCTACCTATACGGTTGCTGTTATTAAGGTCCCCACCCAGAAGAAGGCATAACTTCGAACGACACCTTTTTAACTTGGGCATTGCAATAAGATTGAAAAACCTTGAACTGCACCAAATGAATCATTGAATCACACTCCTGCCCCGGAGCGAGCCATGCGGCCTCGCTCCGGGGCCTTTTGCGTTTGCAGTCACATCGGTGCCCGGCCCGGCATAGGCTGACACAGACTTTGGGGAGGAGGAGCCGGGTATGGAAGGACAAAAGCAGGTTGCGGTGATCGGCGGCGACGCGCGGCAGGCGGCAGCGGGCCGGGCGCTGGCGCGGGCAGGATACGCCGTCTGCGGGGCAGAACAGGTGGCCCTTGCAGATTACATTTTGCTGCCGCTGCCACTGGATGAAACCCGCACACCGCTGGCGGAGCTGCTGCGGGCGGCAAAGCCGGGGGCACTGGCGCTGGGCGGCAGGCTCTCGGCGCAGGCAAAGCAGATCGCGCAGGAGGCTGGGATCGAGCTGGTGGATTACTTTGCGCGGGAGGAGCTGACCATCCGGAACGCCATCCCGACGGCAGAGGGTTGCCTCGGCATCCTGCTCCGTCAGCGGAAGCGGACGCTCTGGGGCAGCGGGGTGCTGGTGACCGGCTTCGGCCCGGTGGGGCAGGCGCTGGGGCCGCGTCTGGCGGCGCTGGGGGCCGACGTGACCATTGCGGCCCGCCGCCCGGCGCAGCGGGCGCTGGCCGAAAGTCTGGGGCTGCGCAGCGTCCCGCTGGCGGCACTGGCCGGGGGGCCTTGCCACCGCAGATTGTTTTAAACATTTTT
>OHAI01001730.1_pt1 | contig 16587 bp, 16 predicted proteins | sample 1577091 | NCBI WGS metagenome assembly OHAI01 (sample SAMEA3541548, study PRJEB24748) | human gut metagenome | biome: human gut; feature: human-associated habitat; material: faeces | place: China | collected 2012
GCCCATTCGACGTTGGATTAAATGCCACTTCTTGTGCATCCTCATATTGGATAATGTTTTCACAGAAATCATGACGAAAATCGAAATTCAGATTTCCTGGAAGAGCCACAGCAACATTGTCAGTCTTATCACGTTGATTGTAGCGAACTGCGTACACATTAATCGTTCCGTTGTTTCGCGCATCTGTAATATGTTCTACAAGTTCAGACATTTCATCCCGCCTTTTTTACCACACTCATATTTTTTCAACCAAAGGGCTTTCCGTTCGCCCTTTGGAATCCTTCGTTCCCGCTTCTTTTCATCTTCCGTATAACTTCATAGTAACACACGCCCCCTGTGTTATGGAAAAGATTCGACAGTTATAATATGCCGAGCCGCAATAACCAAACGGCTCGTACAAAGCAGTCAGGATGTTTGTGAGGATTTTGGCTAATACCTTTATTGCTTCCATTACAAATCACTGAACAGGTCAGCCTTATACACGCCTTTTTCTAACATTTTCTTGAAGCTGCCCTTTACGGCTGCGACATCTTCATGGTAGGTCATACCATACCAGGTGTCGTTGGTTTTCAAAACCTTCACAGACATCTTGCCCTGCTCCAGTAATTCTCCAATGAAGATAGGGATCAGATACTCGGCTTTCTGAGGATTACCCGGTACTTCTTTCTCGAAAAACTCCTTGAAACCATTTTCCAGCACATCCAGAAAATCAGGAGTCAAGCCCCACATATTCATGGATACCAGAGAATTCACATCAACAACCACACCGTCTGCCGCTGCTCCATCTGCAGTCTTTACGATGTTCTTGGTCTCCACAACCTCAGTCAAGTTGTTATCCTCGTCCATCTTGCAGATGCCACGAGTCACACCACCATTATCAGACAGGGTGTTCTTCAGCACAAAGCCCGCCATACAGGATTTTCCGCCATTCACCAGATACTCATGGACAGCCTTGAATCCTTCCTTGCCATAGTAATCGTCTGCGTTAATGACGATGAACGGAGTTTTAATTACGTCCTTCGCTGCAAGCACGGCCTGACCGGTTCCCCAAGGTTTTGTACGGCCTGCTGGAAGTTCTCCCGGAATATCGTTGATATCCTGGAAAGCATAGTCCACAGTTACATTGTGAGAAGAGCAAATAGCGGCAATGCGATTACCGATGGCCTCTTTGAACTCCTTCTCAATATCCTTACGGATAATAAATACCACATGATTGAAACCAGCCTCAATCGCATCGTGAATTGAGTAGTCCATGATAATATGGTTTGCATCATCAACCGGCTCCAACTGTTTTATTCCTGTTCCAAATCGGCTGCCGATTCCGGCTGCCATGATCAGTAATGTTGTTTTCATCTCTTTCTCCTATTATTGCGCTTTTGCTGCTTTTATTGGGCACACCTTAATACACTGATAGCAACGCACACATTTACTCTCATCGACCTGTGGGTACTCAAAGCCTTCTTCATCCTCAACCATAGAAATGGCTTCTTTCGGACAAATTGCATAACAGGCAGTACATCCACAGCATTCTTCCTTTCTTTTATATAATACTGGTACTTCTTTTTCCACCATTCACAACAACCTTCCTATTCATTTCACTATTGCCATAACCACCTAATTCTTTTATTTTTATTTCCAGCCCAGACGAGCAATGCAGACAATAAAAATGCAGACACACCAACAAACATAAATTTATGTATTCCTTCTGGGAAACAAACTGCTAATGTTGGAAAACATTCAAACGCTCTGACAAAAATATAATGGCACAGAAACAGTAACGTGCTCATAGATCGGAACCATTTTCCCAAAGATCCAATATGCAAAGGTAGCATAATAACTGACTCAACTACAAGCACCGACACAACAGGTAGCAACAGTTTTCTCCATTCGTACTGAAAGTACACTCCCACAACATAAAGTGTAAAAGCTGAGATTGTGCAAATGAATACTGTTTTTGTTTGAGGGATTTTCTGGATTAGCGTCCCAAGCATACAATAAAACATCCCCATAAACACACCATTTTTTATTGTCTTTCCCCAAATCATATAATACAATTTCCAAAATCCTGCATATCCATTGACAGATGCCACATCCAACTGTTTTTGAACAAAGATACCAGCAATAAAGAATACAACTCCTATCAACATAATCCAAGTATCGTTAATTTTCGATTTCTTCAATATCAAAATCAGAATCAATCCAATCAGTAATGCGTTCAAATACCATAGCTGCGCATCACCGATAAAAAATACGGTTCTGAACCACTTCAAAAGTACGCCAAGCATACTACTTTTACTCAGTATCAACCTGCTCGGTAAAAGCACAACTGACCAGACAAAATATATTTTCAATGTTTTCAACAGATAACTTATCGCATATTCTTTTTTCTGAGCTTCGTTTTCTAGTTTTTCAATTCTATTAAAAAAGAAATAACCTGCCACTATAAAAAAAAACGGAACCGCTAAGCTATCAAAAGAATTAACAATACTTGCTAAAATCGGATGTACGACCGTACCCCCCCCCCCCATGAATATGAATAACCGCAAAAGCGAAAACAAATTTAGCCAGATCGATACTATCCATTTCCTGCTTGTTTAATGCTTTTCCACTCATAAATACTCCTCTCCTCAAGTTTTACTTATTAAGTGCTGTATTTTTCGTTTTGCTCTTCTCAGAACCTTCTTTATATAATTTGCAGTTCCACTGTCCCCATATGCTCTGGCAATATACGAAAAAGATTTATCATTCACATCGTTCCAAAACTGTTCTCTTCCATCTGGTTTTGGAAATGGGGCTTTCAAAGGTGGTTGCATACTATCTTCAATTCTTGTGCTCTTCCACTTCAATTCAATCTTCACATTTTCAAAGATGCTATCAGCCTTTTCATTATTAACTAGGACCAATGACACTCCTTTATTATCATCGAATTCCGGAGCAGCCTTTTCGATTCCCCAATAATCTGCTATCGTAATATCTCCTGGATGCATGATGGACTTATATGGACATTCATAACAACTCGGTCTAAGAACCATGTGACCATAGAAGAGATTCTTAAAAATCGGGCTACTTACATTTTTTCCATTATCAAACCAAATGGTTTCAACATGATCTTTCCATCCGAAATCCTTCTTATTTCTAAAGTCAACCTTAACAACTTTTCCATGATTCTTATGTTCCTGCCATCTAAGGTACTTATCCCAAACAACAGGACTCGGAACTCCATGACAGACAATATCTATGCATATAAGGTTGTCATAATCTTTACCAAGAAAATACTTTAATCCAGCGACTTGACAAGAAGTTCCAGAGAATAGCACCTCTCTTTTTGCATTCAAATCTTCCTGTACTTTCTTATATGTATCTCCCATTTTACTTTGGATATACTTTGAACCACGCATTTGATTTCGTCCATCTCTGCTATCAGTTCTCACATGAACAGCATGAAAATCATCAGTTAAAACGCATCCATAAACAGTACCACCATCATCCAAAACCAAGTCTGACAATGCCGTGAAAATACCACCAGAACGTGAAGCTGCCCTGATTTCTTCGTCTTTATGCTTTACAGCATATACCTTAGGCTGCGACCAATTCATTATGCCGCCCTCCTTTCGGAGTAGTCAGCATAATAAATCAAATCAGGATTTAGGGTTTGCCCCCCCCCCGATTGATATTAGTTTAACAATCTTGTTTTTGATTTTCGTCTTTAAGGGAGTTGTTCCATATTTTTTCATAACGAAATCCACTCCTTTCCTTTGATAATCATTCCAAAATTCATCTCTCTGCTCCGATCTTTTAGTAGGAGCTTCCAAGTTCGCCTGCCAGCATTGTTTTGTATCGCTTAGTCTATACTCCAACTTCACTTTGACTGTCTCAAAGAGCTGCTCTCCTCGGTCTGTGTGGATCAGGAAGATTGAGTTGCCTTTTTCATCATAGAAGTCCGGAATTGTTTCCTCAATATGCCAGAAATCTCCGATTGTCATATCCGTCTTTCGTTCAGTTGTCGCATACGGACATTCATAGCAGGACGGACGTAATGCACATTGGTTATAAAATACTTTAACATAATCCTTTATCAGATGCTCCTGACCGCCAGCTGTTACATATGCCGTCGGAGCTTTCCAACCATTCCGCTTATCCTTAAATGTCAAATATGTAATCCTCCCATACTTTTTCTCAGCAGACTCAGCATATTCTTTCCAGAGCCTTGGACTCGGCGATCCATGACAGATAATATCAACTATCCATACTTGTTCACGGAATCCCTTCATTTCCGCAAACTTGCGAAAACCATCGGCCTGACATCCCATGCCGACAAAAAGCAATCGTTTTTCCGGATGATTAATCAGCCAGTCCTCTGCGGTCTTATAGATTTTTCCTGGCTTGCTCTGCATATATTTAGAGCCAATAGCCTTGTCACGTTCTTCTCTGTTTTCGATTAGTTGAAACTCAGTGGCGTGATCTTCATAATTGTACACAGCGCAAACCACGGCATCACCGTTATCCAGAAAACAATCCGAAAGAGCCACAAAAGCTCCACCAGATGAACTGCGTAACAGAGAAGCCCTATCTTTCAATCTTCCAGCATAAACTTTCGTTTTCACTTCTGTTATCAAATTGCCACCTTCTTTCAGCGGTCTATTACTGCCGCCATTTTTATCTTGTCAACTATCATCAAAAAAATCAATGTTGTAATGTAAACCACAATTGGCACAATGAACTTACAGCAATTCTAGTCAATGCTGTAAAATATTCTCCAATTACTCCCGGAAACGGTGCATGAATACAAACAATCAGAAAGGCACAAATTGCTTTCAGAATGTCAATATTATCTGCTCTGCTCTCAAGATTGTCCTCCCCAACTCACACTATTTCAAGTCTTATTTTCCAAGACGGCTCTTCACCAGATTTACACCCGATTTCAGCATGTCCACATTAGTTAAAATTGCATAAACTGCAGTAATACAAAGTGCTGCAAACTGGATCATCCTATTTCCGCAATAGTATGTTCCTATGAGCATCCCACCAATAAGGACACTGCCAATAATAATAGGCTTTCTAATTTTCATGTGTACAGTTTTATTTACGTCAATATAACGAACAATAAACATTGAAAGAAAGGCAATCAGCGTTGAAAGGGATGCTGCAAACACTTGTATCTTGTTAATTAAAATCAAATCGACTGCGATGTTAATAATAGCCGCTGAGATTGATGTGTACGCAATCTTTTTTGCGTTTTTTTGTGCCACATAGACACAACTATATAATCCAACCAATACACGGAAAAGCATCGCATACATTAAAATCAAAATCTGATTATATGCAGCGCTGTATTTTAGATTAACCATTATGGGAAAAACAAAAGGCATACAGGCAACAATACCAAAACAAGCTGCTGCAAATAACTTGAACAATGATGTCATTGTTTCTGTCAAAAATTCATCCCTATCTTCATCACCATAGTGCAATGAAACTGTTTCTGTCCAAGATAAATTTAAGATATTATAAAAACTTATAAATACATTTGGAAATTTGTTTGCAACAGAGTAAATTCCATTTGCTGCTGTTGTAAGAAAATGTGCAATAATTGTTCGATCTGAAGCATTTACAACCCACCAAGCCAAATTATTTGGAATTAGCGGAATGGAGTACGTTCCAACACTTTTAAATATCCACAAAGTGGTAAGGCGCATACTCACCATACGCTGTTGGCCTGCTGATTGTTACAAGCTGTACTCCCTTATATCCAACCTCTTTGTTCAATTCTCTTTTTAATTCCACCAGATGCTTCCCATGCGTCGTTTTTAGAGCAAAACAACCATGTGCATTACGATCTTTTGCTACTAAATAGCACATTATTCAGCACCTCCTTAAATTCATGTTCATTCCGAATCAATCCATTTTCATACTTTTCACGCATTATCTTCCCTGTTTCCACGGGATAATTCTTTTTGTACAGATAATCGTGAAGCCAGTTATTTAATTGCCTATCAAACAACGTATTAAATTGGATTTCTATGGGGTAATGTCTTCCACTTTTCTGATAGTACACATGGACACCCCTGTAACCATCATCCACTGCCTTTCCTTTTGCCATATCAGCAATCCGGAACGGTGAAAACTCTTCTTCTAATATTTGATCGTAGCTATCACAAAAAGCCCGGAAGCCCAGAATATCATTAAACACTTTTCGTGTCTGATGATTCGGATAGTAACGATCATACTTCAAAAGTATAGAATCCAAGCTCTTAACCCTGTAGTCTAGCGCAATATTAGAAAGGATTTCCTGTTCATCCAACCACTCAGTCATCGAAATCAGTTCAGCAATTAACAAATCCTTATCAAAATAATGCAAGTTCTTCTTCAACGGAATTCCCAAATGCGACTCAAATGATAGTGCATCTAAAATTCCCACCGATAAGCCATTCATTTTCAGCAATTGCTCATTCATAGAGATGCCCCACTGCTTATTAGGATTCTTATGTTATCGGTTTTCAACTAATTGAGCCTCGTATAGCCTATCTGCTTATTCGATATAGTTTTAGTGACCAGCTGTTTTTAGCAGCCTTATCATCACTCAAATTATATTTCGTCTGAGTTATCGCATAAGCAAGCTGGTTTTCCATCAGCATTCACTTCCCAGCAACAGGTTCAACGGGAGTGTATACTCTCCCTATTGTGCTTCCATCTTACCATAAAACGCTTTGCATATCAAGCTTACAGATATAAACTTTTCGGCATAGATTTGTCCATATTGCTCTTTTTTCGGCATCATGCCGTCATTTAAATTGATGTTTTCCCCTGTCACCAAATCATTTGCCTTCAATAGTTTTCAATTCTTCAAGGTAATAGTCACCATGATAGAATTTAGAAACATCCATATCAAGAGCTTCAACTACTCGACACGCCAAGCCAAAAGAAGAAGTCAAAATGTTTCTTTCCCCAGATTCCAGCCTTTGATATTGACGTAATGTTATTTTTGCGCGATCAGCAACCTCTTGTTGCGTCAGCCTTAATATTTGTCGTTTTTCCGATAAGACAGCTGCTGCTGTTGGAATTATCGTTTGAAAGCCATCTAAAATTCCGGCACTCATAATATTGGCTCCCTTCGTCACGTCCATTTGAACGTATTATACGACCAAATGGACGTGATGTCAAGTTGTACATCTTTTAGGCGAGAAAGTACTTTATTCACCATTTTTGAGCGAAATGATAACTGCATTTTTCTCAGCATCATACCGCCCCTTAAATTGATGGTCTTTTCCTGCTGCCAGACCATTTGCCTCCAGCAACGCCTGAATGAACTGTATTCCGTTAATCATCATTCGGCACTGTCCATCGGTCAACAGCCTGTCTGGAACCTTAAAGGACATGGGAAGTTCAGCGGTGCACGGAGTAATCGCAATAGACTTCCGATCTTTCCTCTGCAAAACGCAGATATAGGCCGGACTCCCAAGAATACGGATAACATCTTTCCCAACATTCATTCTCCGGCTTTCCGCCGGAATTGTCACTCGCAGGTGCATAACTCGTCCAGAATTCATGTCGGCATTCCTCTCCCGTCAGACTCATAACTCGATTGCTGCATATTCACAGATTGTTCCGGCAAATGGGGTAGCACTGTATTTTCCGGTGGTTCGCTTTTCTGTCTCATTGGTGGCTCCGGCGCTGTATTCTCTTCCTGCACAGGCTCATCCAATACCGCAGAGCCCTGATACCCAATGAAGTCTTCAAACATGTTCATCTGATGGTCTGCAATATAGTCATTATAAGATTTTCCGATACGGTTCTTATAGGCATCCGGGAAGAATTTCATCTGCTTTTTCTTCATTTCACCAGTAAGCGGATCTGTATATTCCTGTGGCTTCGGGGTGAACATGATTGCTTCTTCCAGATCAAACAACATACAAAGACCCTGATCTGAATTAGCCACCCGTCCAAGCACTTTATAACGGCATTCCCGATTCCAGTTCATGAGCCTGAAGATATTTTCTACAAATTCCAATGATGTAATATCCTTATTCACCCAGTTTTCGCCTTTCTGTCGTGCCCATTCAACAGACGCGCTGTCCTCTTCCGGGCACATAATCAACGCAAGCCGCTTCTTATTGGGGTGCAAAATCGGAAGGACATACTTGATTCCTTCAAAAAGCCGAATGCACGCCATATTAAATTTCATAACACCATATTTTATGCTCACTGCAGGTTTATTCAGCATGGAAAACTGGGTGCGCGGCGGAAGTTCATAGCCATCGAACTTTTCGTACTCCAGTTCTCTTTTATGTTCTTTTCGTATCTGCGTCAACTCACGAATCAAGGAGATTTCCCGAACGCTCAGTTCCTGCGCCCTGCTTTTTTCTTCCATTCTATAAGTTCCTCCTACATCGACATCAAAAGATCATCCAGTTCACGTTGAACTTCATTTCTGCTTGGAATTGCACCAATCATGGGATTTTCTACGACTTGGCCAGATTCCATCACATCACTAACTGTAATGCTCTGAACCCATTTACTCCGATATAGCCGGCATTTCAGATTCATCGAACAATTTTCTTGTTCATACTGATTTTTCCCAGTCAAAATCCGGGACTCATCTAATTCAAAAATCAGAAATTTTGCATTTCCCTGACCCCGGCAGATACCACGGCACTGATAGCGGCAATTCCTTCTCCAGTTCAATGTTTGGAAGACCAGTCCAGAAAATGCTCTGGCTGAAAAAGCACTATGAACGTCATTGTCATCTCTCCAGCGCATCGTCGTTGAAAAGCCGTGATTGCTCTTTCGCAAAATCACGACCTGCAGAATCGGATGATAGAGTAGTTCCACATACTCGCAGTCGTCCAACCGGGTCGTATATTGGAATAATTTTTTTAATGTACCGGCTATCTTAAGCCCCGGCTCATTCTGATAAGTGTCCGGATATAATTGCTTCATGAATGCCGCACCTTCTTCACTTCCTGCTACTTCTGCCGTTGCAAGCAGCATTGGGGCCCATGCCGTCCCTTCCGTATGCAGGGCAAGCGGCGTGATCCCTGCTGCTTTCAGTTTCTCACAGCATTTCCAGAATTCTTCCCATGTCTCAGGAAATCTGCTGATTCCTGCCCGTTCAAATAACTCCCGGTTCCAGAAAACCCCTGAGCAGGCGAATGCCGCCGTGCTGATCGGACCCAGATAAATTTTTCCATCCTCTTCCCTGACCGATTCCATTACTGACGGTTCGATCATATCTTTCCATTCCTGATCTTCGTTAATGTACGGCGTGAGATCCTCGATCCTGCCTTTCTTGATCATCATCTGATAGAAAGACGGAAGCATGCGCAGATCAGTGATAATAGCCGGTAATTCATCTGTCACATTCATACGTTTCAGATTCTTCCGGTATTCTTCCTCTGTCTCCATTACCCAGTCCACATCTATATGATACTTTCCTTTGTATGCCCTGTTGAACCGCTCCACCACTTCCTCTTCATTCTTATTGCCGGTACTGGAATCCACGGTAAGGATCATCGGGATCTCTACTACTTTATTCTTTTTTCTGGTCCGTATATTCTCTTTTCCCGCACAGCCGGTCAGTGCTGTCAGCATGACGATCACCATCACTGCTGCCATAATCCGTCTACTGTTCACTGTTTTCTTTCCCGTCATCCGGAATCTGGATAACACAGACGGTTCCATTTGTATCAGATTCATAGAAAAATCTCACATCCTCCCCATACTTTAACCGCAGTCGTGTAATAATATTTATCACACCGTAACCATGTTTTTTGTCTTCAAAACTGTCTTTCATTTTTGACACCGGTATCTCTGACAGTCCGTTTAACTTCTCCGCCACCTGCTCTTCCATCGGAGTTCCGTTATTATAGACACTGAATGTAAGCTGTCCGGCCTGTTCAGTGACACTGATCCTTATCAGACCGCCTTCGAAGATATCACAAAATCCATATTTGACTGCATTTTCCACAATCGGCTGTAAGATCAGCTTTAATATCCACCTTGTTTTCAGTTCTTCTCCACATTCGATCTCATAATGGAACAGATTCTCATTGCGGATCTGCTGGATCTCCATATAACTTTTTACATTTTCCAGCTCATCTTCTACTGTCACAATCTCACGGCCTTTGCTCAGTGACAGACGCAGATACTTTGACAGTGCCTGTATCATCTTCATCGTCTTTTCTTCCCCGTTGATCCTCGCCAGCATATAGATGGTATCCAGCGTATTATAGAGAAAATGCGGATTGATCTGGCTGATCAGCGTGTTCATCTCACTGATTCTTAGTTCTTTCTGCTGATTCTTGATCTCATTCTGGAACTCTTCAATATTCTTCAACATCTCGTTATAGGCATGCCCAATCTTATCCAGTTCCGTGTCCGTATGGATCTGAATGATATGTGTAAAATCATTTCCATCAAAACTTGTCATGGCATCACTGATCTGTCTAATCGGCCGGGTAAATGTCTTTGATGCATAAAGACTTAAGACAAACGCCAGTACTGCGATCACCGCATAGATAGTGAGTAATACGATCAATATCTGTGTCAGTCCCTGATTCAATATCGCATCCGGAACCAGTGTGAAGATCACCATCCCTGTCTCTGCCTGCCGGTATGCCTGTAAAATCCCGCCTTCTATCTTTTTTCCCTGCACGATCACGCCGGATTTTTTCGTTCTGGTCATTTCCGTAATCTTCTTCATTGTCTTTTTTCCGATATTGAAATCTTCCGGATCCTGCCGGATGCAGGTCTTTCCTTCCGGGCTTATGATTCCCACCGCAACATCTTTTGCAATCTTCTTATCTTTATCCATCACATTTTCCAGAAACTGTTGATTCATCTTCAGATACACGATTCCAGGCTCATGTGCATAATCCATACTGTTCACATATCTTCCGATAAACAAAGCTTCGTCCCCCGTACCAAACAGGTAATCCCGGGTCCAGATCCACTGCGTCTTCGCATACTCATCTCCCATTTTTTCCCGCAGACCACTGCTTTGAAAATCCGAATAACCAATCTGGGAATAGGATTTTGCGTAAACGTTTTTTTTATTATCAATGTAGCAGTAATCAGCGACATGATTCAGATCTATATATGCAAAATATTTGCTCAGTGTATTCTTCTCTACTTCCTGCAGTTCTTTATTCTTCAGACTCTTCTGCACATCATTTTCCAAGATGATCTCTGCTGTCACGGCATCCGTCTTCCGGTAGAGATTATCCAGAGCTATCCCCATCTTTTCATTCATGAATTCATACTTATCCACAATCACATCTGTCATATTCCGTCTGACATAAGTCCATACACAGATGCTGGAAAGAACCAGTGCCAGTATCAGAAGCGTGCACATATAGTTCAGATACTTTTTCTGGATTCCTGACATTTTACTTTTTTTCATACTTCATATTCCCTTTTGTAATCTCTCGGAAGCTGTCCTGTATATTCTTTAAACAAATGTGAAAAATAGGATGGATTACTGATTCCGACCTGCTCGCAGATATTACCTATGCTGGTTCTTCCGTCTTCCAGCAGTCTCTTTGCCAGCTCCATTCTACGCTGCAGCAGATATTGTTTGAATGTCATATGAAAGGTATTCTTGAATACCCGTCCAAAATATACCGGATTCAGATATACATGTGTCGCCACTGATACAATCGTAAGATCTTCATTATCCAGATGTTCATCGATATATGCCACAGCCGCTGCAATGTATTCTTTCGATCCCTTATTCTCTTTCTTCTCTGTACTTTCCAATCTTTTTTCAATAGCAGTTCCCAGAATCTTGTAACAGACATACACCGCTTTTGCCGCCTTTAAGTTTCTCATATTCGAATAATAAATTTCAAATTGCTGATTCAGTGATTCATCCATCCCGTAACTGTCTTTTAACATGAATTCTGTCTTTACCATGATTTTGTGCATATACTGACATTGCAGTTCTTCTCTGTGTGGCAGTTGATAAATAAAATGTACAAATGCCTGCTTTAACTGTACGGCATCGTTCTTCCGCACGCTGTTGACCACCATCATCTCTGCCTCCGCCGGATATGGGCTTTCCTCTTTTTCTTCGACAGTCTCCGGGATTGTAAATACTCCCGCTCCGGATGCATTTGTAACAGCGAACAATCTCTGCGCTTCTTCAAAGCTTCTTCTGATTCCGCGGATTCCTTTATATGGTTTGGATATTGCTGCAATAACCGGGCTGTTCTCTTCTTTTTTTACCTCTTCCAGCAGTTCTTTCAGCTCATGTACCGCTGTGTTCTCCTGCGTCTTTATAATAAATGTACGATGTCCTTCTTCACTCTCGAATTTCCAGTATGTAAATCTCTCTGCGATCTTTTCTTCAATCATTCTGACCATGGAAAATCTCGAGGCTTCATATTCCAGTTCATTGGTAATCTTATAGGCCAGATCAAGATCTGCATATACTGTAATAAACCGGTCTCCTTCCTTCATGACATCCTGCAGCGTATGGAAGACTTCATCTACTTTTTCTTCCGGCAGCCGGTTCTGGACATATTTTTGCACGACAACCTGCAAAAATCCATCTCCGTCCTTTTTCAGAAGTCTCTCCCAGCGGTCATACTTTTCCTCATTTCTGATCTGATCTTCACAGATTTTACCGACATCTGTCATCGTCGCCTGTAATTTTTCATCTTCAATCGGCTTCAGAAGATATGCGAATGCCCCCAGATCACATGCCCTCTTCGCATATTCAAAATCCCTGTATGCACTTAATACCCCAAACTGACACTCCGGGTTCTCTTTCTTGATTTCTTCCATTACCATAAGTCCGGAAATCTGTTTCATCCTGATATCTGTCAGTACTACGTGTGGTTTTTTTTCGCGTATTACCTTTAACGCCTGCTCTCCGCTCTGCGCAAAACCAACCACCTCATATCCCATACCGTTCCAGTCATACGTCTTCACCAGACCCTCCAGCAGGATCGGCTCATCATCTACGATCACCAGTTTTAACAACCCCATAGTACACCTCATACCTTTTATTAATACCATCTTAACATATTACAGTCTCATTCTATAATTTTTTATACTTTTTCTTTACCAAAAATCATATCTGTTATGCAAAAAATCATATGTTTTATGTCAAAAATTATACTTTTATGAAAAATCAGAACTTTTTGCTTATACAGAATGAAAAGAAAAACACAATATCCAAAACGTTTCCACTCCCTTCTCAGTGAATCCATCGTTTGAATATTGTGTTTCCTGTTATGTTTATCTTGCGCAGACTTCTGTCGTTTTTCTGATCTTCTTGATCAGTTCATCTGTAAATGCGCCTTTTTTCATTCTCCACATCCAGTTACCGCCGAGTGTAGATGGCATATTAATTCTTGCCTTATTACCAAGTCCCAGATAATCCTGTACCGGAATGATGCACGTATCTGCCACACTTCTCATCGCCAGACTTATGAAATCCCAGTGTACTTCTTCATCCGGAGTGTATGGATTATTCAGATATTCCTTTGTCATCTCTTTATCTTCTTCGGAAAGTGTCTGATACCATCCCTGAAGGGTATCGTTATCGTGGGTTCCCGTATAGACTACACAGTTTTTATCATAATTATGCGGAAGATAATCACTGTCCTCTCCTGCCACAAATGCGAATTCCAGTACTTTCATTCCCGGATAGCCACTGTCTTTTAACAATTGTCTCACTGTATCCGTCAGGAATCCCAGATCTTCCGCAATGATCGGAAGGTCACCTAATGTTTCCTTCATCGTACGGAACAGATCCATGCCCGGTCCCGGCATCCATTCACCATTTTCTGCCGTCTCATCTCCATATGGGATTGCATAATATTCATCAAATCCCCGAAAATGGTCGATACGGATGATGTCATATAATTTGAAGCAGCAGGCCACCCGCTTCATCCACCAGTCATAGCCCGTCTTCTTGTGGTAATCCCATGCATACAATGGATTCCCCCACAGCTGCCCGGTTGCCGAAAATGCATCCGGTGGACATCCTGCTACCGCAACCGGCAGATTTTCTTCATCTAACTGGAACAGCTTCGGATTCGCCCAGGTATCCGCACTGTCAAATGCTACATAGATCGGGATATCCCCGATAATCTTAATGCCTTGTTCATTGGCGTATGATTTCAGTCCGGCCCACTGTCCGGCGAACAGATACTGCAGAAATTCATAAAAATCAATCTCTGAACTTAATTGTTCCTGATATGCCGCAATTGCTTCCGGCTTACGCAGCCTGATATCTTCATCCCACTGATCCCAGCTTTTTCCACCAAACGAGTCTTTTACTGCCATATACAATGCATAATCCGTAAGCCAAGCTTTTTCTTCTTCCAGATAAGTACGGTATGCCTTACTTTCCATCAATCCGTTCTTTTTGGCTCTTTTATATGCAAGCTTTAAGACTTTAAATCTTGCATTATATATTTTCTCATAATCGATTTCTTCTTCATTCTCTCCGAAATCTGCCTGGTCACACTCTTCTTTCGTCAGAAGTTCATCCTCGATCAGCGTCTCCAGATCGATAAAATACGGGTTTCCCGCAAATGTTGAAAAAGACTGATACGGTGAATCACCGTATCCTGTCTGTCCAAGCGGCAGGATCTGCCACAATTTCTGTCCTGCTTCTTTTAATATATCTACAAATTCATACGCTTCTTTTGAAAAACATCCGATTCCATATGCTCCCGGAAGTGCAGAGACCGGCATTAACATTCCACTCTTTCTCATTAACTTTCGTTCCTTCCTCGTTATGATACTTATAATTAAGTATAGCAGTGTTCTTTGGATGCTTCAAATAAAAAGTATACTCTGTATATAAGAAATCATAGATTATTCCACAGATGTCACTGTATAATCCTTGTCTTCTACTGTCTTCTTCAGCACATCATCTGTGATCTCTGCATTTAATGTCAGCTCTGCTGTTCCTGCCTCATGACTTACAACCGCTTCATCTACCTGTGGAAGTGCTTCCAGTGCTTTCTTTACGGCTGCCTCACAGTGTCCACACATCATTCCCTCAATATGCATTATTTTTTTCATTGTCTTGTCCTCCTTCTTGGATCTCTTTTTTTCTTTTTTGGCTTTTAATTTTTTATCTTTTGATGCATCATACATCTTAAAAAGATTCAATCTCAATGCGTTCGATACTACGCAGAAGCTTGATAAACTCATGGCTGCCGCACCGAACATCGGATTTAATTTCCACCCGAACAGCGGATACCATACACCAGCCGCAAGCGGGATTCCGATAATATTATAGAAGAATGCCCAGAACAGGTTCTCATGAATATTACGGAGTGTCGCACGGCTCATGCGGATTGCTGCCGGCACATCACTTAACCGGCTCTTCATCAGAACAACATCTGCCGCATCGATTGCAACATCCGTTCCGGCTCCGATCGCAATACCCATATCGGCTCTTGTAAGTGCCGGTGCATCATTGATACCGTCCCCGACCATCGCAACTTTTCCTTTTTCTTTCAGCTTACGGATCACCTGCTCTTTTCCTTCCGGAAGTACGCCTGCAATCACTTCATCCACTCCGGCCTGCTGTCCGATGGCTTTTGCAGTACGTTCGTTATCTCCGGTCAGCATGACTACATGGATTCCCATGTTCTGTAATTCTTTGATCGCCTGCGGGCTATCTTCTTTGATGACATCCGCCACTGCAATTACACCTAATAAACGGTCTTCATTTCCGAAGAATAATGGTGTCTTACCTGCTTCGGCAAGTTTCTCTGCTTTCTTCTGCATATCTCCATCAACGGATACCTTACTGCTGATAAATGTATGATTTCCTCCATATAATGTATGCTCATCCAGTATGGCTGTCAGACCGTTACCCGGAAGAGCCTGGAATCCGGTAACTTCTTCGATGCCGGCATTTTCCTCTTTTGCCTTTTCAAGGATTGCTCTTGCCAGTGGATGTTCACTCTTATTCTCCAGTGCATACGCACATTTTAATAAGGTATCTTCTGTCACTCCCGCTGCCGGAATGATATCTGTCACTTTCGGTTCTCCACTTGTGATCGTACCAGTCTTATCCAGCGCAACAATTTGCATCTTTCCAGTCTCTTCCAGCGAAACTGCTGTCTTGAACATAATACCATTTCTGGCGCCCATTCCATTTCCGACCATAATTGCTACCGGTGTTGCAAGTCCGAGCGCACATGGACAGCTGATCACCAGCACCGCAATTCCTCTGGATAATGCAAAGCCAATACTCTGTCCTGCGATCAGCCATACAATAATTGTGATCACTGCAATCGTGATAACCGTTGGCACAAATACTCCGGATACACGGTCCGCAATCTTTGCGATCGGTGCTTTTGTTGCAGCCGCATCACTTACCATCTGGATGATCTGTGAAAGTGTCGTATCTTCGCCGACTCTGGTCGCACGGCACTTCAGATATCCGGACTGATTTACAGTTGCGGCCGATACCTTATCACCGACAGCCTTATCTACCGGAATACTTTCACCTGTAAGAGCAGATTCATTGACCGCACTGTTTCCTTCTATGACTTCTCCGTCAACCGGAATATTCTCTCCCGGCTTTACAACAAAGCAATCACCCTTTTGTACCTGTTC
>OHAI01001735.1_pt1 | contig 16546 bp, 9 predicted proteins | sample 1577091 | NCBI WGS metagenome assembly OHAI01 (sample SAMEA3541548, study PRJEB24748) | human gut metagenome | biome: human gut; feature: human-associated habitat; material: faeces | place: China | collected 2012
GTTAGGAATAAAAGCACCGGATTTTGAATTACCGGATCAGAATGGAGAAATGCATAAGTTATTACGGTGGAAGTTATGGATATTACGGAGATGAAAACAAGGTCTCCGAAGGAATGACTTTGTTGACGGACCGTTCTTTGTACCGTCCCGGTCAGACCGTATATGTGAAAGGAATTGCCTATGTACAGAAATCTGATACGGCAGATGTACTTCCGAACAAGGACTATACTGTTGTTTTGATGGATGCAAATAATCAGGAAGTTGGACAGAAAGCGGTTCGTACCAATGAATTCGGCTCGTTTACTGTCGATTTTGCATTGCCATCCGCTTGTCTGAATGGGATGTTTTCGTTGAAAGCCGGCGAGGGAAGAACGAATATTCGCGTGGAGGACTATAAACGTCCGACGTTTGATATTACTTTCGACAAGCAACAGGGCAGTTATCAATTGGGCGATAAGGTAGAGGTGAAAGGTAAGATACAGTCTTATAGCGGTGTGTTGCTGCAAGACCTTCCGGTAAAATATACAGTGAAGCGTTCTGTTGTCGATCTTTGGAGACTGGCGGAAAGTACGCAGATTGCTTCCGGTGAGGTAATTGCCAATGAGGACGGGGAATTTACGATTCCGGTTTTTTTGGAAGAAAATAACGCCTATAAGAATAATACCAGAATCTATTACCGCTACTCGATAGAGGCTACTGCAACCAATGTAGCAGGTGAAACACAGTCGTCTACAGATGTGATAGCAGCAGGTAACCGTTCACTGACTCTACAAACAGAATTAAAAGAGAAGACCTGTAAGAATCAACCGTTTAACACTGTATTTAAGGTACAGAATCTGAATGGGCAGCCTGTTGAAGTAAAAGGTACATTCTCCCTCTATCAGGCGAAAGATGCGGACTTCAAGCAACTGGACGAGAATCCGGCTGCAACAGGTACATTTACTTCCAACGAAGAAATGACGATTGAGTGGGGAAACCTTCCTTCCGGACCGTATGTGTTGAAAGCTGTCGTAAAAGATGGACAGGGCAAAGAAGTGACGGCTGAGGCCAACACCATTCTTTTCTCCCGCGAAGATAACCGTCCGCCGGTAGAAACGACCGTTTGGTTCTATGAGGCAAATACGGAATTTGATGCAACGCATCCGGCCGTGTTCTGCTTCGGAACTTCGAAAAAAGATGCTTATGTGATGATGAATGTATTTTCCGGTAATAAGTTGCTGGAAAGCAAGACTATGAATCTGTCCGACACAATTGTACATTTTAAATATCCATATCAGGAAAGCTATGGTGACGGAGTACTGGTAAGTTTCTGTATGGTAAGAGACGGACAAGTCTATCAGGAACAGGCAAGGCTGAAAAAGCGTCTGCCGGACAAGACATTGACCATGAAATGGGAAGTATTCCGTGATAAACTGCGTCCCGGACAGAAAGAAGAATGGAAACTGACTATTAAGACACCGCAGGGACAGGCTGCCGAGGCAGAAATGCTAGCAACTATGTACGATGCTTCGCTGGATAAGATATGGAATAGAAAACAGAATTTCAGTGTATTCTATAATCAGATCATCCCTTATTCTAGTTGGATGGGCGGATATTTCGGTAATAATTCGTTCAATTACTGGTGGAATAATAAATACTTCAAAGTACCGACAATGGAATATGACTATTTTGTGACGCAGGGAACGATGTCGATGGACCAGGCGTTGAATGGAATGGTGCCGGGAGTGATGGTCAGAGGATATGGCGTGCAAAAGCAGGCCTCAATGACGGGCAGTATGATGATACGGGGCGTTTCGAGAAGTAAGGCGGAAGCAAAATATGTACCTGCTTTGGCTGGAAGTGTTGCTGAGGATGCGGTATTTGAATCAGAGTTAGTGTCAGTAGAGGCAGGCAAGCAGGACAGCGCATCCGAAGAAGAAACCCTTCCCGAAGCTCCCGCCGATTTGCGTACGAACCTTGCGGAAACAGCCTTCTTCTACCCGCAACTTCGTACCAATGAACAAGGCGAAGTTTCCTTCTCCTTCACTATGCCCGAAAGCCTGACCCGCTGGAACTTCCGCGGTTACTCTCATACCAAAGGTATGCTGATGGGCACACTGGACGGTGAAGCCACTACAAGCAAAGAATTTATGCTGACTCCTAATCTGCCTCGTTTCGTACGTGTCGGAGATAAGACATCTGTTGCCGCCTCCATTTCCAACATGACCGGAAAGCCGCAGGCCGGTACGGTGAGCATGATTCTCTTTGATCCGATGACGGAAAAGGTAATCAGCACACAAAAACAGAAGTTTACCGTAGAGGCCGGAAAGACAATCGGCGTCAGTTTCATGTTTACCGTGAGTGATAAATACGAGATACTGGGATGCCGGATGATAGCCGACAGCGGTACCTTCAGTGATGGTGAACAGCAGCTACTTCCCGTGCTTAGTAATAAAGAGCATCTGGTAGAAACGCTTCCGATGCCTGTCCGTGGAGAAGAAACACGTACTTTCTCTCTTGACAGCCTGTTCAATCATCATAGTAAGACGGCAACCGACCGTAAACTAACCGTTGAATTTACCGGAAATCCTGCCTGGTATGCTATTCAGGCATTGCCTTCATTGAGCCTTCCGGAAAATAATAATGCCATTTCGTGGGCTACCGCTTACTACGCAAATACACTGGCTTCCTACATCATGAACAGCCAGCCACGTATTAAAGCCGTATTCGATAGCTGGAAGCTACAGGGGGGAACCAAAGAAACCTTCCTGAGCAACCTGCAAAAGAACCAGGAAGTGAAGAATATCCTGTTATCCGAATCTCCGTGGGTACTCGAAGCGCAAACGGAAGAACAGCAGAAAGAACGTATCGCCACTCTGTTCGATCTGAACAATATCCGTAGCAACAACATTGCCGCATTGACAAGATTACAGGAGTTGCAGAATTCAAGCGGAGCATGGTCGTGGTATAAAGGTATGACCGGTAGCCGTTACGTCACTACCTACATTGCCGAATTGAATGCCCGTCTGGCTATGATGACGGGTGAACAACCAAGCGGCACGGCGCTTGCCTTGCAGAAGAATGCCTTTACCTATCTCCATCAGGAAGCTCTGAAGGAATATAGAGAAATTCTCAAAGCACAGAAAGACGGTGTGAAGTTTACAGGTGTTTCCGGAAGTATCTTGCAATATCTATATCTGATCGCTCTGTCCGGCGAACAAGTTCCGGCTTCCAATAAAGCCCCCTATACTTATTATCTGTCCAAGATAGGCGAAATGCTTCCGACCGCTTCGATGGATACGAAAGCGATTGCCGCTATCATTCTGGATAAGGCCGGACGGAAGAAAGAAGCTCAGGAGTTCATCGCTTCACTGAAAGAACATCTGACGAAAACGGACGAACAGGGAATGTTCTTCGCCTTCAATGAAAATCCCTATTCCTGGGGTGGAATGAAAATGCAGGCTCATGTAGACGTAATGGAAGCACTGGAACTGACAGGCGGAAATAACGATACCGTAGAAGAAATGAAACTCTGGCTGCTCAAACAGAAACAGACCCAACAGTGGAATTCTCCGGTAGCTACTGCCGATGCTGTCTATGCCTTACTGATGAAAGGCGTAAACCTGCTCGACAATCAGGGAGACGTGCGTATTGTCATTGCCAATGAAGTGCTGGAAACTGTCTCTCCAAGCAAGACTACCGTACCGGGACTGGGCTATATCAAACGCTCGTTTACACAGAAGAATGTAGTGGACGCCCGTAAGATAGAAGTCGAAAAGAGAAATCCGGGCATTGCGTGGGGAGCCGTTTATGCGGAATATGAATCACCCATCAAGGATGTGAGACAACAGGGAGGAGAACTGAATGTGCAAAAGCAACTGTATGTGGAACGTATGGTGAACAATGCTCCTCAACTACAGCCTATTACAGAAAAGACCGTTCTTCAGGTAGGCGATAAAGTAGTTTCCCGTTTGAGCATTCGTGCAGACCGTGCGATGGACTTCGTACAGTTGAAAGACCAGCGGGGCGCCTGCTTCGAACCGATCGGCAGCGTATCCGGTTACAACTGGAGTAATGGAATCGGCTATTACGTAGACATCAAGGATGCTTCCACCAATTTCTTCTTTGATCATTTAGGAAAAGGAGTGTATGTGTTGGAGCATAGCTATCGTATCAGCAGAGTAGGAACCTATGAGACAGGTTTGGCAACCATGCAATGCGCCTATGCGCCGGAATACGCTTCGCACTCGGCTTCGATGACAATTATTATTAAATAACGCACAGAGAAGATTTCTTCTCCACCGGTGAGCAGGGCACTCGCCACCGATGAGGAAGGTGTTCCCCACCGATGAAGGCTGCCTTCATCGGTGGGGAACTTTTTGTTGATGAATACTGCGCTGCAGGAGTTGTCACAGGGTAAAGTATTTTCTCAAACGGTGTTAATCTATGTAATCTGTGATGAAAAATTCATCTAAAACTCCTACATTTGTGGACCAAAATAAAATATATCACATGAAACGTACTTTACTATTGATATTTACTCTGCTTACTGTCACTTTGGCGGCTGTTGCCCAACCCCGTATTTCCTCTAACAAGGAGACGCACAACTTTGGGCAAATAGAATGGAAAAAGCCGGTAACAGTAGAATATACCATCACCAATACCGGAAACGAGCCGTTGGTGCTGACCAATGTCACGACATCCTGTGCCTGTGCCGTAGCCGACTGGACAAAGGAACCCATTGCTCCGGGTGCCAAAGGAACTGTGAAAGCCTCTTTTGACGCGAAAGCGCTGGGACGTTTTGACAAGTCGATAGGCATATACAGCAATGCCACTCCGAATCTGGTTTATCTGAAATTCACCGGTGAGGTAGTGCAGGAAATCAAAGATTATTCAAAACTTCTTCCGTATGCCATCGGCAATATCCGCATTGACCGTGACGAGTTCTCCTTCCCCGATGTCTATCGCGGACAGCAACCGTCCATGACGTTCAGCATTGCCAATCTTTCCGACCGTCCGTACGAACCGGTATTGATGCACCTGCCTCCTTATCTGAAGATGGAAGCGGAACCTAAAGTACTGCTGAAAGGTAAAAAAGGAACGATCAAGCTGACACTGGATGCCAGCCAGCTGCAGGACTTCGGACTGACACAGACCTCTGTCTACCTGTCCCGTTTCTCCGGTGATAAAGTGAGTGAAGACAATGAGATACCCGTTTCGGCCATTCTTCTTCCTGATTTCTCGCGTATGACGGAGAAAGATTCTTTGAATGCTCCTTCCATCCACATCTCGGAGACGAATATTGACCTGAGTATTCCGTTGATCAAGAAGAATAAAGTCAGCCATGATATATTGATCGCTAATGCGGGCAAAACCCCGTTGGTCATCAGCAAGCTACAGGTATTCAACTCTTCTGTAGGAGTAAGACTGAAAAAGACGGTCATTCCGCCGGACGGAATGACCAAGTTGAAAGTGACGATCCACAAGCGGGATGTAGGTAATAAGAAACATCATTTACGTATCTTGATGATTACAAACGACCCGTTGCGTCCGAAAGTTGAAATAAATATCAAACGCTAACTCTTATTATCATGGAACATCCTGAAAATAACGAAGAATATAAAGGACTCGTTGTCAATAAAGGCATCGAACAGCCCTCATCCGTGAATCCTTATTTGAAACGTAAGCCCAAAAAGCGTCAGCTTTCGGTAGCGGAATTTGTAGAAGGTATTGTGAAAGGCGATGTCACTATTCTCAGTCAGGCTGTGACACTGGTAGAGAGCGTGAAGCCCGAACATCAGGCTGTCGCCCAGGAAGTGATCGAGAAGTGTCTGCCTTATTCCGGCAATTCTATCCGTGTAGGTATCAATGGAGTGCCCGGTGCGGGAAAGAGTACCTCGATTGACGTATTCGGTCTGCATGTGCTCGAAAAAGGCGGTAAGTTGGCGGTGCTGGCTATCGACCCTAGCAGTGAGCGCAGTAAAGGCAGTATCCTGGGAGACAAGACACGTATGGAACAACTTTCCGTACATCCCAAATCGTTTATCCGCCCCAGCCCTTCAGCAGGTTCGTTGGGAGGAGTTGCCCGGAAGACCCGTGAAACGATTGTGCTTTGTGAGGCTGCCGGATTTGATAAAATCTTTGTAGAAACCGTTGGAGTGGGACAGAGCGAAACGGCTGTTCATTCTATGGTAGATTTCTTCCTGCTGATTCAGTTGGCAGGTACGGGAGATGAATTGCAAGGCATCAAACGAGGAATCATGGAGATGGCGGACGGTATTGTCATCAACAAAGCCGACGGAGATAATCTGGAACCTGCCAAGTTGGCTGCCAGTCAGTTCCGTAATGCGCTGCATCTGTTTCCGGCTCCCGAATCGGGATGGATTCCGAAGGTGCTGACTTACTCCGGTTTTTATAATATCGGCGTGAAGGAAATCTGGGACATGGTGTATGAATATATCGATTTCGTGAAGAAGAACGGTTATTTTGACTATCGCCGTAATGAACAGAGTAAGTACTGGATGTACGAAACGATCAATGAACAGCTCCGTGATAGCTTCTATCACAATCCTCGGATTGAAGCGATGCTTCAGGAGAAGGAACAACAAGTGCTGCAGGGAAATCTTACTTCGTTTATCGCTGCTAAGAGCCTGCTGGATACCTATTTTGACGAATTAAAACGATGATAAAGCAGAAACAGTGATGGATTAGAAAAACGACCGAACATTTACCCCCGATAACTATACCCTAATTAATAACCAATTGTTAACTTTAACACCTGATGAACAAAACCTTATTAACTGGGCTTTTGTGTTGTAGTTTGTCAATACAGAGCTTTGCAGACCAACCGTTAGAAGGATTCACCTATGGTTCGGTGAATGCTCCTACAGGAAAAGAGTGGGAATCTCCCGAAAACCTGGCGCTCAACAAAGAGCAGCCGCATGCTTATTTCTTTCCGTTCCAGCATTTGGATAATGCCCGCAAGGTATTGCCGGAAAACAGTAAGTTCTGGCAGTCACTTGACGGTGACTGGAAGTTCCATTGGGCACCCGACCCCGACTCCCGCCCCAAAGATTTCTATCAGACTGAGTATGATGTCAGCTCATGGGATGCGATTCCCGTACCTTCAAGCTGGAATATTTATGGCATTCAAAAGGACGGAAGCCAGAAGTACGGAACGCCTATCTACGTCAACCAACCGGTAATCTTCCAGCACAGCGTGAAGGTGGATGACTGGCGCGGAGGCGTGATGCGTACTCCTCCTGCCAACTGGACTACTTACAAGGATCGGAACGAAGTAGGTTCCTTCCGCCGTGATTTCGAAATCCCGCAGGACTGGGACGGACGCGAAGTCTTTATCAGCTTCGATGGTGTCGATTCATTCTTCTATCTGTGGATCAACGGTCAGTACGTAGGTTTCTCCAAGAATTCGCGTAATACCGCTAATTTCAATATCACTCCCTATTTACAGAAAGGCAAGAACACCGTAGCCGCCGAAGTGTATCGTAGTTCGGACGGTTCCTTCCTCGAAGCGCAGGATATGTTCCGTCTGCCGGGCATCTTCCGTACGGTTGCCTTGTACTCGGTTCCCAAAGTTCATTTCCGTGACTTGGTTGCCACACCCGATTTGGATGCGACTTATACGGACGGTTCGCTGACTGTCAATGCCGAAATCCGTAATCTGGATAAGAAAGCCATCAAAGACTACAAGGTATATTACTCTTTATATGCCAACAAACTGTATTCTGATGAGAATACCTTGGTAGACGGATTCTTATCTCCTGTGATCGACAAAATCGCTCCGAATGAAACCGGTAGTGTTCAGACTGTTCTTAAGGTAAAGGCTCCTAATAAGTGGTCGGCTGAATTTCCGTATCGCTACACGTTGGTAGCCGAATTGAAGGATAAGAAGAACAGAACCGTTGAAATGGTTTCCACCATTGTCGGTTTCCGCAAAGTGGAGATTAAGGATACTCCTGCCTCCGAAGATGAATTCGGACTTGCCGGACGTTATTATTATGTGAACGGAAAGACGGTCAAACTGAAAGGAGTGAACCGCCACGAATCCAATCCGGGAGTAGGGCACGCCATTACCCGTGAGATGATGGAAAAAGAGATTATGCTGATGAAGCGTGCCAACATCAATCATGTACGTAATTCACATTATCCGGATGATCCGTATTGGTATTTCCTGTGCAACAAATACGGTATTTATCTCGAAGATGAGGCGAATATAGAATCGCACGAATATTATTATGGTGCTGCCTCCCTCTCTCATCCGGTGGAATGGAAAAATGCGCACGTGGCACGTGTGATGGAAATGGTGCGTGCCAATGTCAACAATCCTTCTATCGTTATCTGGTCGTTGGGCAATGAAGCCGGACCGGGCAAGAACTTTGTGGCGGCTTATGATGCTTTGAAGAAGTTTGATACTTCCCGTCCTGTGCAATATGAGCGTAATAATGACATTGTAGATATGGGTTCCAACCAATATCCGTCTATCGGCTGGGTACGTGGGGCCGTGCAGGGGAAATATGATATCAAGTATCCGTTCCATATATCCGAATATGCCCATTCAATGGGGAATGCCTGCGGTAATCTGATAGATTACTGGGAAGCTATGGAGTCGACCAATTTCTTCTGTGGAGGTGCCATTTGGGATTGGGTAGACCAGTCTATGTACAATTATGACCCGAAGACAGGTGTCCGTTATCTGGCTTACGGCGGAGACTTTGGCGATACTCCCAATGATGGTCAGTTTGTAATGAACGGCATCGTGTTTGGTGACCTTGAACCGAAGCCTCAGTACTATGAAGTGAAAAAGGTATATCAGCACATCGGCGTAAAGGCAATAGATACAGAAAAGGGGGTATTTGAGATCTTCAATAAGTACTACTTTAAGAACTTGGCGGAAGATTACCAGTTGGTATATTCGCTTTATGAAGACGGCAAACCGATAATGACCGGTAAACCGATGGATATCAATATAGCTCCACGCCAACGTGCACAGATCACTCTGCCGTATGATCATGCCTCTCTTAAGAAAGATGCGGAATACTTTATGAAACTACAGTTTATACTGAAAGATCAAAGACCTTGGGCTGCCAAAGGCTTTCCGATGGCAGAGGAACAGATTTTGATAAAGGAGGCTACGGATCGCCCGTCCATCAGTGAAGTAACTGTCGGTGCAGCAAAACTGGATGGATTTGTGCTGGACAAGGATACGAAGCGCATCCTTATAAAGGGAACTGATTTTGAAGCCATATTTGACCCGCAAACCGGAAGTATCTACAGTCTGAAGTATGGCAACGAGACAGTTATCGCCGATGGCAACGGTCCGAAGCTCGATGCTCTCCGTGCTTTTACAAACAATGATAACTGGTTCTATGCTCCCTGGTTCGAACATGGTTTGCACAATCTGATTCATAAAGCAACTGAATATAAAGTACTGAATAAAGACAATGGCACTTTGGTATTAAGTTTTACGGTAGAATCTCAGGCACCGAATGCCGCACGCATTAAGGGTGGTACAAGCTCCGGTAAGAATAGCATCGAAGAACTGACCGACAGAAAATTCGGTAGCAATGACTTTAAATTTGTCACTAACCAGATATGGACAGTGTATCCGGACGGTTCTATCGAATTGCAGTCCAGCATTACTTCCAATCGTTCGAGTTTGGTTCTGCCACGTTTGGGTTATGTGATGAAAGTTCCCCAACAATACAGTAACTTCACTTACTATGGACGCGGACCGATAGATAACTATGCCGACCGTAAAAGCGGACAGTTTATCGAACAGTATACGAATAGCGTAGCAGGTGAGTTCGTAAACTTCCCGAAACCTCAGGATATGGGCAATCACGAAGATGTTCGCTGGTGTGCATTGACCAATCAGGCAGGGAATGGAGCTGTCTTCGTAGCTACCGACCGTCTTTCGGCTTCGGCACTTCAGTACTCGGCTCTCGACTTGATTTTGGCTTCCCATCCTTATCAGTTGCCGAAGGCAGGCGATACCTATCTGCATTTGGATTGTGCAGTGACCGGTCTGGGTGGTAACAGTTGTGGTCAGGGAGGTCCTCTCGTACACGACCGTGTGTTTGCCAATCAGCACAGCATGGGCTTCATCATTCGTCCTGCCGGTAAGGAACTGAGTGTCGTTGCCAATGTTGCTCCTGCGGGAGATCTTCCTCTGTCTATCACACGCACCCCTGCCGGAATGGTCGAATTGACTTCGGCAAAGAAAGATGCTGTCATTTGTTATAGCATTGACGGAAGTAAAAAAGTGCAGGAATACACAGAGCCTGTCCCTATGCGTAACGGAGGTACGATCAAGGCATGGTATAAGGATAGTAAGGATATCAGCAGCACGATGAAGTTTGAGAAAATAGAAAGCATTCAGACGCAAGTCGTATACGCCAGTAGTCAGGAATCGGGTGAAGGCGATGCTTCTCATCTGACTGATGGTGATCCGAATACCATCTGGCATACCATGTATTCGGTGACAGTTGCCAAATACCCGCATTGGGTAGATTTGGATGCCGGTGAAGTCAAGGAAATCAAAGGCTTTACTTACCTGCCACGACAGAATGGAGGAAACGGTAATATCAAGGATTACTCTATTCAGGTCAGCATGGATGGAAAAGAATGGGGAGAGCCTGTTAATAAAGGAACGTTCGCAAGGGACTCCAAAGAAAAGAGAGTCTTGTTTGACAAACCGGTGAAGGCACGTTATATCCGTTTCACGGCTTTAAGCGAACAGAACGGACAGGATTTTGCGTCCGGTGCGGAGATAACGATTCTGGCTAACTAAAGATAGCTGAATATATAGAAGAAAAGTATCAATGGGAATGTGTCCCCCCTTCTAAATTTATGAGGGTTTCGACACATCCCCATTGATGCTTTTCTTTATTTTATCGGTATGAGGAAACTTCTACAACTCCTTTCCCGCCTTCTCAAAATCCGCCTTAGACTTACTCTGCGTCACAATATACACACCCAGAAACACAAGTGTAATGGCGATTCCTTTTTCCCAGCCGAAGCTCCCGATTCCCATGAGGATTGCTGCAATCGTAGCCACAATCGGCTGCATATAGTTATACATACTTACCACTGTAGGGCGGAGTAACTTCTGAGCTGTCATGATGCAGAGATAAGCAAGGAAACTTCCTCCCAGTACGACATACAATACCTGCAAAATGGCAACCGTTGGAATGCTGGTCCATTGAATGACCGAAATATCTTGATAAGAGAAAGGAATATAACACATCGAAGCATAGATAAACATCCATTTATTGATGGTTACTGCCGAATATCGCTGAGACAGCCCCTTGAACACCGTCAGATAGATGGAGAAACTGATTTGCGCAACCAGACAAAGCAAGTCGCCGATCAGACTTCCGTTACCACTACTCGCTGCCTGACTGCTCATAATAAGGATAAGCGCTCCCATAGCTCCCACGAAAATACCCAGTACTTTCTTGTTCGTAATCGGCTCTTTCAGATAGATGGCTGCCACAATCATGGTAACTATCGGCAGAGTAGTCGTTACGATAGAAGCATCAATAGGCGAAGTCATCGAAAGCCCGAAGATAAATATCCCCTGATTGAAAACCAGAGCAAAGAGGGAAGCAAAGAAAATCTTCAGCATATCGCGGTGGTCCACATGCTCCTGTTTGCAGAAGATGGAAAGTATCCAGAATGCCGCTGCCGCACCTACCATACGAAACGTGGTGACGGAGATAGCTGAAAACTCTTGAAGTGCCGATTTGCCGATAGGAGACATCAGTCCCCACATAACGTTTGCCGTGAGTGCAAACAGATGTCCGTGCAGATTCTTGTTATTGCCCATAAGTCTGTGTATACCTTTTAATTGTTACCTTTATTGAAAACTGCTGCAAAGGTAACCAATTTGTCGCATGATTTGTTTATATTTGCCTTGATTAAAATTGAATATTATGGAACAACAGGCAGACTATATCCGGCGGATCGAGATCAAAGGACTCTGGGGCCGCTTTAATATACAATGGGATTTGCGTCCGGATGCCCGAGTGCCGCCGGCGTGCGCAGCCCCAGCGCGTCGCGCAGGGCCAGCAGCTTGCGGTGCTGCGGCAGCGACTGGTGCAGTTCAATCCATGCCATGCCCCGGGCCGCGCCCGGCCACGGATCGTTTCCGTTTTTTCATTCCGGCGGTCCCTCACCTCCTTACGGTTTACATAACGCTACATCTCCGCCGGTTCGGCGGCATTTTCCCCGCCGAAGCGGCAGCTTTGGCTGTGGAAGCCGCGCATTTGCCCGGCTTCGCGCCGGAGATCGGCTGTGCTTGGCCGCACAGCGTCGGAAGCGTCCCCTTCTATTTCCATTTTATTATGCATTTGCATATCTGTCAAGCGAAATATTATGTACGTCACGAAAAATATTCCGCACCGTCCGCGCACGTCCGCGTGATCACGACCGGATTCTCCGCCTCAGAGATTTACATAACGCCATTTGCGGATCCTGTCGAAATCTCTGCGTCCCCACTTTCCGCGCCAAAACCGGGCGCAATTTGCCCGCCGCGCCCCACGAAAGTTGGCAGAGAAAGCAAAAAAGGTTGCAATTCCGTAACAGTTGGTGTAAGATAAACAATTGTGTGTATGCGTTATGTCAACAACCTGGCAAAATACCGGAACATAAGGAGTCATCTATGAAGAAACGAATCCTCAGTCTGGCGCTGACGCTGTGCCTGCTGGCGGGGCTGCTGCCCTGCCTGACGATGGGCGCCGCGGCGGCCGACCGGGTCGATGCCGCGCCCTATGCGAGCGTGGAATATACGAAAAACGCCGACGTGAAGACGGGCACGGTCCGCTACGTCTGCCAGGTGCCGGCCTATACGGACCTGTTCTGTCCCGAGTATTGGGGCAGCTATGGGAACTATGCCAACCACGAGTGCTTCACGGCGTGCATCTCCATGGCGCTGTCGTACCTCGGCCTGGACGCCACGCCCGGCGCGCTCGGCGATTACTGGCGCAGCCGCGGCCACTACGGCACACCCTTTGCCACCACGCCGGATGACGTCGCCTTCAGCGGCGCGACGTACAGCAAGGCCTCGCTCGCCGAGGCCATCGCGCGCTACGTCGACGGCGCGGGCAGCTACAGCCCGCCGATCATCCACCTCAACGGCTACTCGGCCAACGGCCACTATGTCATGATCATCGGCCAGGTCTCGGCCACGGAGTACCGCGTGCTCGATCCGGCCATGAAGTCGATCTATTCCATGACGCTCACCAACGGCAGCACCGTGCATTATTTCAAGGGCAGCGAGCGCGTCACGGAGGCGGTGCAGTACTACTATCCGGTGCACCACTGGAGCGCCTGGACGGCCATCGAGACGGACGACGGCGCCATGAACATGGAGCGCACCTGCGTCGACTGCGGCAAGACGGAAACGGCCAGGATCCCGGATCCCTGCGTCGGTGACGAATACTGTGCCGGCGGCGTGTTTGACGATATGCCGGCAGCGAGCGACTGGATGCACGAGGGCATTGACTATTGCGTGCTCTTCGGCCTTATGAACGGCGTCGGCAAGAACCAGTTCGACCCCATGGGGCAGACGACGCGCGCCATGCTCGTGTCGATCCTCTATCGGATGGGCGGCGAGCCGGACGTGTCCGAACTGCCGGAGGCGCCGTTTGTGGACGTTTCGGACGACACCTGGTATGCTGCCGCCGTGCGCTGGGCCTATGCCAACGAGGTCGTGCTCGGCACGGACGACACGCACTTTGCGCCGGATGCCCGCCTCACGCGCGCGCAGCTGGTCACGATGCTCTACCGCGCCTACGGCCCGGAAAAGGGCGTCCGCCCGCGCCCAATCGGCGGCTATACGGACTGGAACACCGTGCCCGACTGGGCGTATTCCGCCACGACGTGGGCGGTCTCCATGGGCATCCTCTACGGCACGAGCAGCACGGAGCTCAGCCCGAATACCGGTGCCAACCGCGCGCAGCTTGCCCTGTTCATGATGCGCACCTGCCGCCTGCAGGGAGAGCTGGATTCCTGAAAAATCCGGACAAACGGGTAGAATCGTTTCGCAAAGTGTGCAAAAATGTTACATCATCGCAATAATGACCAATGAATTATGGTGACATGTGGGTTACTATAGGGCCAGAAAAAACAGCGCCGGTGTTTGCCCGGCGCAGGAACGGAGGCACACTTCATGAAGCAGAATCGGACGCGCACGGCGCTCGCGGATGCATATATGCGCCTGCTCAACGACTACACGATCGACCGCATCACGGTCAAGATGATCACGGACGCCGTTGGCTGCAGCCGCAAGACGTTCTACTATTATTTCACGGATGTTTACGTGCTCACGCAGTACGTGTTTGAGCTGCGCGTGCAGCAGTTTCTGGACACGAACGGCAACTTCGAGACCATGCGCGAGGGCTTTCTGACGCTGGCGGCGAACCTCTCGAACGACCGGCAGGCCATCCTGAACATCTACCACGGCTACGGCAAGGAAGAGCTCGAGCGCTTCACGTGGGAGACGAGCGATTACTATGCCCGCCAGGTCATCACGCGCTACGCGCAGAACATGGACATCGCGCCCGAGGATCTCGAGGCGATCATCCGCATGTACACGGACATGATGTTCGGCATGCTCATCGACTGGATCAACAACGGCATGGAAGGGGACTATTCCCGCAAGCTGGACATTGCGCTCACGGCGCTCATGCCGGTGCTGCGCGCCAACTGCCGCAGCGCGAAAGCGGCGGCGGCCAACGGCCAGTAAACCGCATAAAAACACCCGGATCTCGTGAGAGATCCGGGTGTTTTTTTCGATTGCAGGATCACTGCTCGCAAAACCGCATCAGCACGGTCGCAACTTCGGCGCGTGTGCCGGTCTTCCGCGGTGCGAGGGTGGTCGCGGACGTGCCGGCGATCACGCCGGTGCCCACGGCCCAGGCCATGGCCTCAGGCAGGAACGAAAGTGCAGCCGGAGATTCTGGCAGATTTTGTTTTTGAATATGTGTCTGACACGAAGACGCCGCAGGGGATTCTTTGCCTGGTGCGTCAGAAACAATACAGCATCACTGAGATTGTGACGGAAAAAGGTGGGGAATTACCACTTCTTCTTGTATTGGATCAGATCCAGGATCCTGGAAATCTGGGAACCATTGTACGGACAGCAGAGGGCGCAGGAGTGACGGGGATTGTAATGAGTCAGGACTGTGTAGATATGTACAATCCGAAGGTAGTCCGTTCTACGATGGGGGCGGCTTATCGTGTACCATTCTGCTATGTGGATGATCTGGCAGAGGAAGTAAAGCAGATGAAAGAAGCAGGAATCTGCACTTATGCGGCCCATTTGGAAGGGAAAAATTCCTACGATGAAGAAGATTATCGCAAAGCCAGTGCATTTTTGATAGGAAATGAAGGAAATGGGCTTCGTGATGAGGTGGCAGATCAGGCACAGGTGTATATCCGTATTCCGATGAAGGGACAGGTAGAGTCTCTGAATGCGGCAGTGGCTACTGCAATTCTGACATTCGAGGCAGCAAGACAGAGAAGATAAGATAAATAAATGATGAGAAAAAAAGCAACGAATGCCGAGAGGGATTCGTTGCTTTATTATGCAAAGTATAGTAATATGATACTAAGCCGTTAAGCTGGAATTTTCCTCAAAATGACATGGAAAATGATATGGAAAAGGACAGCTTTGGAAAGCATAGAGTGATAGAAGGATTTGTGTCAGTACTATGTGCTGTGAATTTTGAATGAAGGAGGGTCAGATTATGCAGACGACGGTTATCTGGTTAAGCTTATTTGTACTGTTTCTGGTTATCGAGATCATTACGATGGGGCTTACGACTATCTGGTTCGCAGGAGGAGCATTAGTTGCATTTCTTGTGGCAGTACTGGGGTTGGGACTAGGAGTGCAGATTATAATATTTGCAATTGTATCTTTGGCACTTCTGGCAGTGACAAGACCGCTTGCCATGAAGTACTTTAACCAGGAGAGACAAAAGACCGGAGCAGAGCTTCTGATCGGACAGAAAGCACTTGTAATTGAAGAGATTGACACACTTTCGTCAAAAGGACGTGTGGAGGTGCGCGGGCAGGAGTGGGCTGCGAAGACAGATGCCCCGGAAGGAAAGATCCCAAAGAATGCAATTGTAGTAGTTGAAGGTATTCAGGGAGTGAAACTGATTGTAAGAAATGGAGAGGAGACGAAGATATGATGGCAGCAGTAATGGGAACATTTTTAGTGATTATTTTAATTATTGTTATGGTATTACTGATTTCCTGTGTGAAGATCGTAAGACAGGCGCAGGCACTTGTAATTGAGAGACTGGGAGCATATCAGGCAACGTGGGGAACCGGACTTCACTTTAAACTTCCGATCGTGGATCGTGTTGCAAGAAGAGTGGATATGAAAGAGCAGGTTGTAGATTTTGCGCCACAGCCGGTTATCACAAAAGATAATGTAACAATGAGAATCGATACCGTTGTATTTTACCAGATTACAGATCCGAAGATGTTCTGTTATGGAGTGGCAAATCCGATCATGGCGATCGAGAACCTGACAGCG
>OHAI01001749.1_pt1 | contig 16469 bp, 9 predicted proteins | sample 1577091 | NCBI WGS metagenome assembly OHAI01 (sample SAMEA3541548, study PRJEB24748) | human gut metagenome | biome: human gut; feature: human-associated habitat; material: faeces | place: China | collected 2012
ACTTTTTTAAGTTTGGCAAACTACAAATATACAACATAAAAAGGCGTTTGTCAAGTACCTGCTGCATTTTCAAGTATTCAAGCGATTATTTCATGACTCTCGGTTCAATGACCTCTCCGCTAATAGAAACCACTCCCTGATCTGAGATAGCGAAATCCTTGAAATAGGAAGTACGCGGATGTATTTTCTCTTTGCTCCAGTGGGCATGGAAAATGTATTTCCAGCTGCCATCTTTGCATTGAAAAGGCGCGCCATGCCCCGTACCGACCAATCCCATGCCCTCAACTCCTTGCAGAAGCGGATTCTTGCTATACTTAATCCATGGTCCCATTGGTGACTTGGAAGTGGCATAGCCCACTCCATAGCCCTTATTCTGATAATGGTTGGCAGAATAGATCAGATAATATGTTCCATTCTTCTTGAGGACTGAAGGTCCTTCTGCTACTTTAGCCTGCAAAAGTTCCCACGGTGCTTCCGCTTTCACACATTGAGATAATGTCTCCGTTTTAATCTTCATCAAATCATCGGTCATCCGAGCTACCCAAATAACATTTCCATCGGTAAAACGCACAAAATAAAGATAGGGAGTACCATCGTCATCTATAAAGAGGGAAGTATCAATGCTTTTCTCCTCCCAAACAGGTTGTTTCACTTCCTGCCGGAACGGGCCTACAGGGGAGTCGGAAGTAGCCACACAGATATGCTCTTCTACCGAATAGAACATATAAAATTTCTTTTTCGATTCGATATAGTAAACCTCTGGTGCCCAAAAGCCCCACTTCCCGTATGAATCGGCTGCCGACAACGCTTGTCCCTCCCGTTTCCAGTTCTTCAAATCGTCCGAAGAAAAACAGGCGAAACCTTCACCTTTCGTTGTGCCACCGGTACCATAGGCATAATACTTGTTATTATAAAGCATCACATACGGATCAGCAATAGGCAGACGATCTGACTCAACACTCACTTTTTTCTCCGGAGCATTGTTTCCTTCTTTCTCCATTGCACCACTTTTTCCGTTGCAAACCAACAGGATGCAAAGAAGCAAAAGAGCGTTCATCCCTTTCTTTATCATAGACAGACTTTTTAAGTTTATAATTGCAGACAAAGTTACTTATTTTTTCGGGCAAAACAGTTATGTTCTGCACCTTAACCATCAATAATGACACAGGGCGGGCTAAAAAGATTTTTTTTAGTCCACCCCATACCAACAATCAGATAAATATCATGAGTAAATGGAACCTGTTATTTCAGAGCATCACAGATCTCCTTATTCATCTTCCTCAATGTTTTCTCATCCAGCTTGATAACCTTACGGTCATAAGTCAATAATCCGTTTACTTCTACTTCCACATCTGTAGTCTGAGTATAGACAGCAGCCGAGAATCCACGGGGAATCAGTTCTTTCAATACATTGGCATATTCCATATATTTATCGGTTGCCTCCTTAGAAGTATTAAACTGAACATATCCCCAGTTACGATCCGGTTCCCATAGATGCTCTTTCAATACCAGACCGATACCACCATATTCTCCGAGCACTGTAGCACGCTGGGCGTCATACAGAAACATTTCCGGCCCCGGATAATGGTGCAAGTCAAGCATATCACCACAAGTATAATGATTACCACCACTGGCAGGATTCACCAGGCGTGAAGGGTCATATTGTTTGGTCCATTCTGCAATCTCACTTGTCTTAAATTGCCCCCAAGCCTCATTAAAGGGCACCCAAGTCCCAATACAAGGATAAGAATAGAGATAATCAATAATTTCTTTCCATTCCTTACGATAAGTAGCCTCAGATTCAGGAGAACGTGCCAGTTCCGTTCCATCAAAATACTTCTTTCTCTGCCACTCCAAGGTTTTATCACCATTAGGCATATCCTGCCAAACAATTACTCCCATTTGATCACAGTATGTATACCAACGTGCAGGCTCTACCTTTACATGTTTTCTTATCATATTAAAGCCCAAATCTTTCGTTTTCTTGATATCATAACACAATGCCTCATCCGTAGGAGCTGTATATAATCCATCCGGCCACCAACCCTGATCTAACGGACCAAATTGAAACAGATCTTTATTGTTTAACTGTAAACGCACAATACCTTTTTTGTCTCTTTTCATAGAGTACTTACGCATCGCCATATAACTCCTTACACAGTCTACCCGTTTTCCTCCCTCAAATAAAGAAACTTCCATCTGATATAAGAATGGTTCATCCGGCGACCAAAGTTTGGCATCAGCCGGCATGGAAACCTCAACTGGTAACCCATTAATTGATGTTCCCACAGCCACCAGACGCCCTCCTTCAAACACTTTTACCTCAAATTTATCTGAATACCTATTGTCATCTGTTTCAACCTTTACTTTAACCTTATTCAAATCTATATCAGGTGTTGTTTTTATATCTGTAATATAGTGTTCAGACACCGGTTCCAACCATACAGTCTGCCAGATACCACTCACCGGCGTATACCAGATACCATGAGGATTACTCACTTGCTTTCCGCGTGGCTGCGTACCTTTTTCTGACGGGTCCCACACTTTGACAACCAAATTATTTTCCGAGTTCTTCAAAGCTTGGGTTATATCAAATGTAAACGGAGTAAATCCTCCTGTATGTTCTCCTACTTTTATATTGTTAACCCATACCTCAGTTTTCCAATCAACAGCTCCAAAATGAAGCAAAATCCTTTTTCCTCTCCATTTAGAGGGTATAACAAACTCACGCTGATACCATAATTCTTTATCTTCTCCCAATGTCTTTCCGACTCCCGAAAGGCTGGATTCGACAGCAAATGGTACTAATATATCACCTTCAAAAGAATCCGGAATTGATTTTCCCAACGGTAAAACTGCATACTTCCATAAACCATTCAAATTAGACCACTCAGAACGCTCCATAATAGGACGCGGATATTCCGGTAATACATTGTTCACATCTATCTTCTCCGCCCAAGAAGTTTTGATCCTATCTCCTACAGGGGTCCATTGTGCCCATAACATCTGAGAAAATAATGACAGAGCTATTCCTATTGAAAATAATTGTTTTATCATATATAACTAGTTTTATCATTTGCAGTAATCAACACAGGCAAAATTAGAGGTTCGTACAATATATAGATGATATAAACATCCCAATAAATCACAAAAACGTCTCAAAATAAAATGATATAGACAAATGAAACATGAATGGGATAATTGATGCATATAGCATAAAAAAAAAGCCTTGTACCATTTGTAGTACCCGTTACTACAAAAGATACAAGGCTTTCATATAATTCTATAGTAAGAAAAATGACCTTATAAATCCTTTTTGTTATCTCTGCTATTTCTTTTAATATATCATTGTATTCAGTCATAAACTTAGACTTTTCTTTTTTATCCTGAATAGTTCGTGCCATATTGCCAACAAGTGCACTCTGTTTCTTCGTTGCGTAGCGCCATGCTTGCGGAACAAACGGTACTTGTTTCCAGTAATTCGGTCCCTAATTCAAGAAGAGTGATGAAACTTCCTTGTGCCAGTAAAGTCGCTCTTTTTACGATATTCTTCATTTGGCGTAAGTTGCCCGGCCAGTGATAATTGAGTAAGGCTTGTGAGGCTTTCGAGTCAAAACCGATCAGATGCTTGTCCAGTTCCTTGTTTGCCTGATCGAGGAAGAAGTTGGCAAACAACAGGATATCCTCTTTCCGTTCTTTCAGGTCGGGCATCCGCAGGGTAAATTCATTGATACGATGGAAAAGGTCTTCACGGAAAGTCCCTTTCTCGATAGCTTGTTCCAGATTCTCGTTGGTGGCGGATACCAGACGGATATCAACCGAAACTTCTTGCGTGGAACCGACCGGACGAATCTTTCTCTCTTGCAAGGCACGAAGAAGCTGTATCTGTACCTCGTAACTGAGATTACCTATTTCATCCAGGAAGATAGTGCCTCCATTGGCGGCAACGAACGCTCCGGTCTTGTCCGTCAGTGCTCCTGTAAAAGAGCCTTTCACATGGCCGAAAAACTCGGATGCAGCTAATTCTTTGGGGATCGAACCGCAGTCTACCGCGATAAACGGCTTGTCATTCCGTTTGCTCAGTTGATGGATGCGGTGCGCCACATACTCTTTCCCCGTTCCGCTGGAACCGTTGATCAGTACGGACATATTGGTGGGAGCTACCAGACCTACATAATTATAGAGTTGCTTGGCGGCATCACTTTCTCCTTCCAGATAAGCATGATGGGCTTCGGTGGCATTTCCGGACGAGGCGGAAGAACCTTTCTTTGCAGAAGTTTTGGCTGCGGTATGCGTAGTCGGTGCTTCTTTCGCTTGCAAAGCTTCCGACATCTTTTTGAGTAGTTCCTCCGGATTCACCGGTTTGGCAACATAGTCGCGTGCTCCCAGTTTCATCGCCTGCACTGCCGATTGGATATCGGCATAACCGGTCATGATGATCAAAGGAATATCGATTCCTTTTTCGTTCATCCATTTCAAAAGATCGATTCCGTCGTGATCCGGCAGGCGTAAATCGGACAGGATTAAGTCTGCCCCTTGTCCTTCAATGTGCTTCTGGGCACGGGCAATGTTACTGACTGACGACACCTCAAACCCTTTTTTACTTAGCCAGGTTTTCAGCATCATTCCGAAAGTGATATCGTCTTCTATTATCAATATGGATTTCATCATACTCTCTTTTGCCTCTTTTAATGCTACAAAGGTAAGAGGATTTGGGCGAAAGTAGTATATTTGCAAACTTAAATTAAATAAAAGTGTTATGAAAAAGATTGCATACTTACTATTAACCATATCGTTTTGCGGACTTACGGCCTGCAAAACCGGAACAAAAAAAGGAGGAAATATGGACAACGAAACGTTGGTAAAGATTGAAACGACCTTGGGAGACATCAAGGTTAAGTTGTATAATGAGACGCCGAAACATCGTGATAATTTCATTAAACTGGCAGAAGACGGCGTTTATGAAGGAACGCTGTTCCACCGTGTTATCAAAGACTTTATGATTCAGGCAGGTGACCCGGATTCAAAGAATGCACCGAAAGGAAAGATGCTGGGTGCAGGAGATGTGGGTTACACCCTTCCGGCCGAATTTGTTTATCCGAAGTATTTTCACAAAAAAGGCGCTTTGTCTGCTGCCCGTCAGGGAGACAATGTAAATCCGAAGAAAGAATCATCCGGTTGCCAGTTCTACATTGTGACAGGCAAAGTGTACAACGACTCTACATTGCTGGGCATGGAAAGCCAGATGAATGAGAATAAGATCAATGTTATTTTCAATACGTTGGCTCAGAAGCACATGAAAGAAATCTATAAGATGCGGAAGGAAAACGATGAAAACGGTTTGTATGAATTGCAGGAGAAGCTTTTTGCAGAGGCGGAAGCGGAAGCTGCCAAGCAACCGGAATTTCACTTTACGCCGGAACAGATCGAAGCTTATACGACTGTAGGAGGTACTCCTCATCTGGACGGTGAGTATACGGTTTTCGGTGAAGTAATCGAAGGCATGGACATCGTGGATAAGATTCAGCAGGTGAAAACCGACCGTAGCGACCGCCCCGAAGAGGACGTGAAGATTGTAAAAGTAGAAGTACTGGATTAAGTAGAATGAAGATTAACAGGCATATTCTGGACAATGGGTTACGTCTGGTACATTCGCAGGACGAAAGTACGCAGATGGTAGCTCTGAATGTATTATATAATGTGGGAGCCCGCGACGAACATCCCGAGCATACAGGCTTTGCTCATTTGTTCGAACACTTGATGTTCGGAGGTTCGGTGAACATTCCCGATTATGATATGCCGTTGCAACTGGCAGGCGGCGAGAATAATGCCTGGACCAATAATGACATAACCAATTACTACCTCACTGTACCCCGGCAGAATGTAGAGACGGGCTTTTGGCTGGAATCCGACCGTATGCTGAGCCTTGATTTCAGTGAACGGAGTCTGGAAGTACAGCGTGGAGTAGTAATGGAAGAATTCAAGCAGCGTTGCCTGAACCAGCCTTACGGAGACGTCGGTCATCTTTTGCGTCCTCTGGCATATCGGGCGCATACTTATCAGTGGCCTACCATCGGAAAAGATTTGTCGCACATAGCCAATGCGACGCTGGAAGAGGTGAAAGCATTCTTCTTCCGTTTTTATGCGCCGAACAATGCAGTGCTGGCCGTAACGGGAAATATCTCTTTTGAGGAAGCAGTTGCATTGACGGAAAAATGGTTCGGTCCCATCCCTCGCAGGGAGGTTCCTCAACGGAATCTGCCGCAGGAACCGAAGCAGACAGAAGAACGACGGTTGACAGTAGAGCGTAACGTACCCCTTGATTCACTATTCATGGCGTATCATATGTGCAGTCATGATCATCCGGATTATTACGCTTTTGATATATTGTCGGATTTGTTGAGCAACGGACGTTCCAGTCGTCTGAATCAACGCCTGGTACAGCAAAAACAACTGTTTTCGAGTATCGACGCTTATATTTCCGGTAGTGTGGATGCCGGATTGTTCCATATCTCGGGCAAACCCGCGGCAGGTGTTTCGCTGGAACAGGCGGAAGCGGCCGTACGTGAAGAACTGGAACGTTTGCAGCAAGAACCTGTTGACGAACAGGAACTGGAAAAAGTGAAGAATAAATTCGAATCGACGCAGATATTCGGCAATATCAATTATTTGAATGTCGCTACCAATCTTGCTTGGTTTGAACTGTTGGGCAGGGCGGAAGATATGGAAAAGGAGGTAGAGCGTTATCGCGCTGTTACTGCCGGACAATTGCAAAAGGTAGCTCAGTCTGCTTTCAGGAAGGAGAATGGAGTGATACTTTATTATAAGAAACAAATATCCTGACTTCTCCTTACCGGAGGGATATTTATTGGAGGCAACGGCAGGATGCGGAGTTGCCGGAATATGCGATTAACTACGGAAAAATAAATGAGAAATATCTATAGTATATATAAGGAGCATTACAAAGCACTGATTTCTCTCGGATTGCCCATTGTAATCGGGCAAATAGGAGTTATTGTGCTGGGGTTTGCCGATACGTTGATGATCGGTCATCATAGTACGATAGAACTGGGTGCTGCTTCCTTCGTCAATAATGTATTCAATCTGGTGATTATTTTCAGTACAGGCTTCTCGTACGGGCTGACTCCTATCGTGGGAGGTTTGTATGGAACTCATCAGTATGCTTCGGCGGGGCAGGCGTTGCGTAACAGCCTGCTGGCAAATTTGTTGGTGGCATTCTTGCTTACCATCGGTATGACTGTCCTTTATTTTAATGTGGGAAATCTAGGACAGCCGGAAGAACTTATTCCCCTGATAAAACCTTATTATCTGGTTCTGCTGGCTTCGCTCGTCTTTGTGATGCTGTTCAATGGCTTCAAGCAGTTTACGGATGGAATTACGGATACTAAGACCGCTATGTGGATATTGCTCGGCGGAAATGTGCTGAATATTATCGGCAATTATATCCTGATATACGGAAAGCTGGGCTTGCCGGAAATGGGCTTGCTGGGAGCAGGTATCAGTACGCTGTTCTCGCGTATCATGATGGTAGTCGTATTTATCATAGTCTTTATGCGGAGTCCGCGTTTTCTTCGTTTTAAGCTCGGCTTCTATCGTCTGGGATGGTCGAAGGCTATATTCGGACGATTGAATTCGCTGGGTTGGCCGATTGCTTTTCAGATGGGAATGGAGACAGCTTCGTTCAGTCTGAGTGCGGTGATGATTGGCTGGCTGGGTACCATTGCGCTGGCTTCTCATCAGGTCATGCTGGCTATTTCTCAGTTTACGTTTATGATGTATTACGGGATGGGAGCAGCTGTGGCTGTCCGTGTGAGTAACTTTAACGGGCAGGGCGATATACTCAATGTACGTCGTTCGGCTTATGCCGGTTTTCATTTGATGATGGCGTTGGGTGTTGTGCTTTCTTCCATCGTATTCCTCTGCCGCAATTATCTGGGAGGTTGGTTTACCGATAGTACCGAAGTGGCGGCTATGGTAACTTCGCTTATCCTTCCGTTCCTTGTATATCAGTTTGGAGATGGATTGCAGATAACCTTTGCCAATGCCTTGCGTGGAATCTCAGATGTAAAACTGATGATGCTGATTGCCTTCATTGCTTATTTCCTTATTTCGCTTCCGGTCGGCTATTTTTGCGGATTCGTGTTGGAGTGGGGGATCATAGGTGTCTGGATGGCATTTCCTTTTGGGTTGACCAGTGCCGGTCTGATGTTATGGTGGCGTTTCCATCACAAGACGAAACTACCGCCTTCCATTCAAAATTCATAATTTAAAATATTAATTGCCTATGGCTTCCTTTCGCTCCACCAAACTGAAAATAACCATCGGCTATATATTGCTGCTGGCGATTCTTCTTTTTTCTCTGGTGTTTGTGCATCAGGAGATGGAGACGCTGTCGGCTGCGGACGATCAGCAGAATCTGCGGACAGACAGTCTGCTGAGTCTTCTCCATGAGAAAGATCAGAATACCCTTCAGATGCTGCGGGTGCTGAGCGAGGCGAATGATAGCTTGCTTTCCGCCTCGGAGATTGAAGAAATCATATCAGAACAGCAGGACTCGGTGATTACTCAGCAACGGGTGCAACACCGGGTTATTACCAAACGCGATTCTCTGATCACTACCCCGAAGAAGAAAGGCTTCTTCAAACGATTGGGGGAAGTGTTCGCGCCTTCTAAGAAAGATACTGCCGTGCTGGTCAATACTTCTCTGGAAATTGCCACCGATACGATATTGGAACCTGTCAAGTCGGCGGACTCCCTTCAGCATAAGATTCGCATGGCTACCGAAGAGAAACGGTTGCAGCGGAGGCGAACGATCCGGCGTACCAGTACGAGGTATCAGCGGATGAATACACAGCTGACCGCAAGAATGGATAGTCTGATAAAAGGATACGAGGAGGAAATGTCTGCGCGTGCCCGTCAGGATGCGGAACTTCAGCAAGAGGTGCGGATGCGTTCGGCTAATATCATTGCCGGAATTGCCATTGGTGCCGTATTCTTATCCGCCTTTTTCCTGATCTTAATTATGCGGGATATTACTCGTAGCAACCGTTATCGGCGTCAGCTCGAAGAAGCGAATAAGCGGGCGGAAGACTTGCTTGTTGCCCGTGAGAAACTGATGCTTGCCATTACCCATGACTTTAAGGCGCCATTAGGCTCGATAATGGGATATACGGAACTCTTGTCCCGCCTGACCGAAGATGAACGGCAGCGATTCTATCTGGACAACATGAAAAGTTCTTCAGAACATTTACTGAAGTTAGTAAGCGATTTGCTTGATTTCCACCGTCTTGACCTCAATAAAGCGGAAGTGAACCGGATTGTTTTTAATCCTGCTCAGCTGTTTGAAGAAATCCGTGTTTGCTTTGAACCTCTGACGGCGGCTAAAGGCTTGGTCTTGCAATGTCATATCGCTCCGGAATTGTCGGAGAAATATATCAGTGATCCTTTACGTATTCAGCAGATAGTGAATAATCTCTTGTCCAATGCGGTGAAATTCACTCAGCAGGGCAAGATCACATTAACTGTTGGTTATAACGCTTCGAAGCTGACAATAGCGGTTGAGGATACCGGCAAAGGGATGGCATCGGAAGACCGGGAACGCATCTTCCAGGAATTTACCCGCCTACCCGGTGCGCAGGGAGAAGAAGGATTCGGACTGGGATTGTCCATTGTGCATAAGCTGGTTCTTCTGCTTGAAGGTACGATCGATGTACAAAGCACGTTAGGAAAAGGAAGTTGCTTTACTGTCGTGTTGCCACTCTTTCCGGTGGGCAAGTCAATAGTGGAAAATAAACCTTTCGGGAGCAGAATTAAGAAACCATCGAAAGATACGGATGTTTTTCCGGAAGAGACAGATGCTGTACCGGTCATGAAGGTGATCCGTGTGCTTCTGATTGATGATGATAAGATTCAGCTGAACCTGACTGCTGCCATGCTGAAACAGCACAACATCGATGCTGTTTGCTGCGAGCAGTTGGAAGAGCTGATAGAGCAACTGCGCTCCTCGACGTTTGATGTGCTGCTGACCGATATACAGATGCCTGCTATCAACGGTTTTGATCTGGTCAAATTATTGCGTGCCTCTAACATTCCGCAAGCCCGCAATATTCCTGTTATTGCTGTCACGGCACGCAGCGAAATGGATGAGAAGGCTTTGCATGAACACGGCTTTGCCGGATGCCTGCACAAACCTTTTACGGTGAAAGAATTGCTGGTAACTCTGAATGAAGGACAAATGTCAGCTGATGAGGCGCATATAACACATGATATGCAATTGATTACAGATGCGCTGCCTGAAGATACTTTATTCAACTTTTCTGCACTGACTGCCTTCTCGGAAGATGATCCGGAAGCGGCGTGTTCTATTATCCGGACTTTTATCGAAGAGACCGGCAAGAATGCCGACCGGATGCAACAGGCATTAACTGACAGGGAGGTGGATGGAATTGCCGCTATGGCTCATAAGCTACTTCCACTTTTTACTTTGATTGGTGCTTCTGAGTCTGTTGCTTCATTAAGATGGCTGGAGTCTTGCCGGGGGGAAGAGTTCTCCGAAGAAATAGAAAAGACTACGCTGGAAGCTTTGGAGGCGGTGCGTAAAGTTGTTCGTGCTGCTGAGGAGTATAGTCTCGGTTTACATTAAATCTCTCCCGGCAGCTCTTTTGGAACAGCCTATATAGTGCCATGCTTGTGCCACCCTGTTGGCACAGTTGTGCCAAAGGCATGTCACAGTCGTGCCACTGCGGTGGCACAAGCGTGCCAACGTAGTGGCACGGGCATAAGCTCGTAGCATAGTGAGAAGGTGCTGCCTTGACAAATATCTCACCTTCCGAATGAACGGAATGAACGGGATGAAATTGCGCTAAATGCAACCATAACCTCCGGCTTTTTCACATTTTAGCTTTTGGACAAACCTTTTTTCAAAGTAATTTGTTTACTTTGTATCACTTTTACACTGACACATCCTGCATGAAACGAAAATGGATAAGACGGGTGGGCTGGATATTGCTTACTCCTATAATACTTTTTGTAATACTGATGGTATTACTTTATATACCTCCTGTTCAGAATCTTTTGCGACGGGAGGTTACTGCGTATGCTTCTAAAGCAACCGGAATGCAGATTCAGGTGGAACGGATAGACCTTCGTTTTCCGCTTAATCTGCTGGTACGAGGGGTGGAAGTCATACAGCAGCCGGATACCTTATTGTCTTTGGAAAGCCTGAATGTCCGCGTACAGGCATGGCCGTTGCTCAAAGGAAAAGTAGAAGTTGACGAGGTTACCTTAAGTCAGGTGGCGGTCAATTCTGCCAATCTGATAGAGGGGATGCAGATAAAAGGCGTTTTGGGGCGCTTCTTTCTGCAAAGTCATGGAGTCGATTTATCGAACGAAACGGCAGTTGTCAATCGGACAGAGTTATCCGATACTCATATACAACTTCTGATGACTGATACCACGACCACTCCCAAAGATACGACGGCATCTGCTCCTGTGAACTGGAAGGTGAACCTTCATCAACTGAAGTTGAAGAATGTATCATTCGGTATGAAACTGCCTGCCGACTCCATGAAGATGGCGGCATACATAGGCGAAGCGACCATTGATGACGCCAAAGCGGATTTAAAGAACCAGTTTTATGGATTGAAGCAATTCCTTTTGTCGGGTGCCTCTGCCAGTTATGACACCGGAGAGGCCCAACCGTCGGAAGGTTTTGACGCCTCTCATATGGCAGTCCGGAATATCCGCATCGGATTGGACTCTCTGCTCTACGAAGGCAGAAATATGAACGCTGTGATTCGTGAAATAACGATGGAAGAGCGTTCGGGACTGAGTATTACTTCACTGACAGGGCGGCTCTTTTCGAATGATTCTATCATCCGCATTCCTGAACTGAAACTGCAAACCCCACATTCAGAAATAGACCTGTCCGCCCAGACTTATTGGGAACTCGTAAATATCCCGACGACAGGACGTTTATCCGCCAGCTTTAACGCACATATAGGCAAAGAGGACGTGATGCTTTTTGCCGGCGGACTGCCTCAAACGTTTAAAGAAGCATATCCGTTCCGTCCGTTAGTGATTCGTGCCGGTACGGATGGAAATCTGAAAGAGATGCAGATTTCGCGCTTCACGGTAGACTTGCCGGGAGCTTTCTCGCTAAAGGGGGGAGGGATCCTTGAAAACCTGACGGACAGTCTGACTCGTTCGGGAACTATTGGGCTGGATATGGTTACCCGGAATCTGAACTTCCTGACAGGATTGACTGGAGTCACACCCGATGGCTCTTTAGTAATTCCCGACAGTATGAGTCTCAAGATGAAGATGGAGATGAACGGCCCGCAGTATAAAGCAAAACTCGATCTGAAAGAAGGCAAGGGCAGCATGAATGTAAATGCCGCATTAAACAGTTTGACAGAAGTTTATACGGCCGATCTGAAAATAAACGATCTGCAACTGCATCATTTTCTCCCGAAAGACTCGATTTATGAACTATCTCTTTCGGCAGATGCCAAGGGCAGGGGACTGGATGTCATGTCCTTCCATTCTTTAGCCAATCTGAATCTTTCTTTGGACCAGCTTCATTACGCCCGCTATCATCTTTCGAATGTTCATTTGACGGGAAATCTTAAAGGAGCTTTGGCAACGGCTCAGCTTACGAGTGACAATGAACTTTTGAAAATGACGGCGGATGCAGAATATAATTTAGCTCATAGCTATCCGGACGGTAAAGTGACAGTTGACGTTACTCAGCTTGATTTGTACGAACTGGGACTTATGCCCAAGCCGATGAAACATCCGTTGGCATTCAATTTAAGCGGAGAGGCACGGCAGAACCGTGTTTTCACTCATTTCACCGCCGGTGATATGAAACTGAATCTGAGTGCCCGTGCCGGTGTATATCCTCTGATTCGTCAGTCTACCCATTTTGTAGATGTGTTGATGAAGCAGGTGGATGAAAAACTCTTGGATCATGCTGCTTTGCGTGAAGCATTACCGTCGGCTATTTTCTCTTTTTCGGCAGGAAAGGAGAATCCGTTGGCATACTATATGGCAATGAAGAATATATCGTTCCATGATGCTTCCATGAAATTCGGCACTGCTCCCGATTGGGGAATCAACGGCAAAGCAGCCATCCATGCTTTGAAAGTGGATACCTTGCAACTGGATACGGTCTTTTTCACCGTCAAACAGGATACTACCCGTATGAATCTCCGTGCCGGAGTAATCAACGGACCGAAGAATCCCCAGTTTTCCTTCTCCACTATTCTGACAGGCGAGATTCGCGACCGCGATGCCGAGCTGCTGGCAGAATATAAGAACGAAAAGGGGAAAACCGGTGTGTTGCTTGGAGTCAATGCCCGTCCGCTGGTTGGAGGACGTGGAAAAGGGGATGGACTGGCTTTTACACTGATTCCGGAAGAACCGATTATTGCGTTCCGTAAATTCCACTTCAACGAAGATCATAACTGGATTTATCTGCATAAGAATATGCGCGTGTATGCCAATGTGGATATGTGGGATGATGAAGGTATGGGCTTCCGTGTGCATTCGGTACAGGGAGATACGGTTTCTTTGCAGAATATCGATGTCGAAATCCGGAGAATCCGCTTGGATGAAATAACGAGCGTACTGCCTTACTTCCCCGAAATCACCGGATTGTTCTCGGCAGAAGCACACTATATACAGACCGAAAAGGACCTTCAGCTCTCTGCGGAAGCATCCATTGATGAACTGACTTATGAACGCCAGCGCATTGGTGATATTACTTTGGGGGCTACATGGCTGCCGGGCGAACAGGGAAAACAATACCTCAACGCTTATCTGAATCATGATAAGGTAGAAGTGCTGATAGCAGATGGCAAGCTGCTCCCTACCTCGACGGGAAAGGATAGCCTGGAAGTAAATACGACGTTGGAACACTTCCCGCTTCGTATTGCCAACGCCTTTATTCCCGACGAGCTGGTTACGCTTGCCGGTGATATGGACGGTGACCTGAATATAACAGGCAGTACCGAGCAGCCATTGATAAACGGTGAACTGATACTGGACAGCGTATCTGTCCTGTCACGCCAGTATGGTGCTAACTTCCTGTTTGATAACCGCCCTGTGCAGTTGAAGAACAATCGTCTGATATTTGATAAGTTCGCCATTTACACCACGGGAAAGAATCCGTTTACGATCGACGGTTATGTCGATTTCCGTGATATGTCCCGACCGATGGCGAGTCTGAATCTGCTGGCGGAAAACTATACCTTGTTGAATGCGAAGCGTACTCGCGAAAGCCTTGTCTACGGAAAAGTCTTTGCGGACTTGCGGGCAACCATAAAAGGCCCGTTGGACGGGTTGAATATGCGTGGAAACCTGAATCTGCTGGGCAATACGGATGTCTCGTATGTACTGACCGATTCACCGCTGACCGTGCAGGATCGTCTGGGAAGTCTGGTGACATTTACTTCATTCAGTGATACCACCACAGTTGTCCGTCAGGAAGTGCCTACCGTATCTTTAGGTGGATTGGATATGCTGATGATGGTTCATATCGACCCTTCAGTCAGGGTGAAAGTGGACTTGGACGCCAGTGACAATCGTATCGAACTGGAAGGAGGTGGCGATCTTTCGATGAAATACACTCCGCAGGGAGACCTGACATTGACCGGACGTTACACACTGAGCGGTGGACTGATGAAGTATTCTCTGCCTATCATTGCAGTCAAGGAATTTGCCATCGATAACGGCAGCTATGTAGATTGGACCGGAAACCCGATGGACCCCATGCTGAACTTCAAGGCAACCGACCGTATCCGTGCTTCCGTATCCGAAGGAGAGAACGGAGGAACGAGAATGGTTAACTTTGACGTTTCCATTGTCGTAAAGAACCGGTTGGACAACCTGTCTTTTGCTTTCGACGTAGCGGCCCCGGAAGATGCGACCATACAGAATGAACTGACAGCAATGGGAGCGGAAGAACGTGGAAAACAGGCACTTTATATCATGTTGATGAAAACCTATCTCGGCACCGGACCGATCGGCGGTGGAGGCGGCGGACTTGGCAAGCTGAATATGGGTTCTGCCCTGAACTCCGTACTGAGCAGTCAGATAAATTCACTGATGGGTAACCTGAAGAATGCCAGCGTCTCTGTGGGTGTCGAAGATCATGACGCCTCGGATACCGGCGGCAAGCGTACGGATTACAGTTTCCGTTATTCGCAGCGCCTCTTCAATAACCGCTTCCAGATTGTAATCGGCGGTAAGGTATCGACGGGCGAAAATGCGACGAATGATGCCGAATCCTTCATTGACAACATCTCTTTGGAATATCGTCTGGACCGTACGGGAACCCGTTATGTCCGTTTGTTCTACGATAAGAACTATGAGAGTGTACTCGAAGGGGAGATTACGGAAACCGGAGTCGGTCTGGTACTTCGCAAGAAACTGGATAAGCTCAGTGAACTGTTCATCTTTAAGAAAAAGAAGTAAGAATGAAAGATATACGTATTAACATATTAGCAGGCTGTCTTATAGGTATAGTGTTGTTTTCGGCGTGTTCGGTGACGAAACATCTGCCCGAAGATGAAATACTCTATACCGGAGGAAAAACGGTGATTGTCAATAAATCATCGACACGGGTTGGTGAAACTGCCTTGACGGAAATCAATGCGGCGCTTGCCAAAACTCCCAGTACTACTCTGTTGGGAGGTTTTCTGCCTATTCCTTTTAAAATGTGGATGTATAACGACTTCGTGAAATACAAGAAAGGATTCGGTAAGTGGATGTTTAACCGCTTTGCCGCCAATCCGCCCGTATTTATTTCTACTGTCAATCCCGAAGTACGTGTCAAGGTAGCCACTAACCTGCTCCGTGATTACGGATATTTCAATGGAAAGGTGACTTACGAGACTTTGGTCGATAAGAAAGATAGTCTGAAAGCAAGTCTGCTATATACGGTAGATATGAAGAACCCTTATTTCATTGATACAGTGTATTATCAGCGTTTCACTCCCCAGACTCTGAAGATCATGGAACGCGGACGTCGTATGTCTTACATCACCCCCGGCGAACAGTTTAATGTGGTGGATTTGGATGAAGAACGTTCCCGTATCAGTACCCTTTTGCGTAATCGGGGATATTTCTACTTCCGTCCGGACTATATGACCTATCAGGCAGATACAACCTTGGTTCCCGGCGGACATATCAGTCTTCGTCTGATTCCTCTTCCGGGATTACCGGCTGCCGCTCAACGTTCTTACTATGTAGGAGATGCTTCGGTCTATCTCTTCGGAAAGAATGGCGAGGCACCTAATGACAGTATCTTGTACAAGAATCTGAATATTCACTATTATGATAAACTGCAGGTCCGTCCGAATATGCTCTATCGATGGATGAACTATCAGCAGTTTGTACGGAGCAAACAGATGAGGGCTTCCAACCGTACCCGTCTTTATAGCCAG
>OHAI01001760.1_pt1 | contig 16416 bp, 19 predicted proteins | sample 1577091 | NCBI WGS metagenome assembly OHAI01 (sample SAMEA3541548, study PRJEB24748) | human gut metagenome | biome: human gut; feature: human-associated habitat; material: faeces | place: China | collected 2012
GCCGTTTTCTGATGCGCTTTCTCGCCATGTTGAACCGGAACAGGCGCTGCGCTGGTCCCCCCGGCTTTGTACTTATCAGCTTATACACCTTACCTGTTGTCGGCTGCTTGTTTTCAAATGGGATTATGTTGTTACCCATCTTCAGGATAGGAATCGTCAATCTCGATGTGGTCTTTGCAAAAGCGCATTGCATCCGGCGCAATGGCATCCCGAAAATCCTGTCCCAATCGGGTGCAGTTGTCAAAATCAAACTGGAAATGCGTTTCCTCTCCGATGCGGAAAAAGTTGTGCAGCACTTCCAGCCGGGCGTTGTTATCCAGCGCACAGACTTTGCAACCAATGTTGGACAACTCGCCCAGCATATTCCGCTGCACCTGATTCAGCCGTTCGCGGGCATCTTTGCTGTTCTGCTTGTTGGTGGAGAGAATCAGATACTTTTGCTGTTTCACATTGCCGATTTCTTTGGCGTAGGCTTTCATCAGCCGATTGCGTTCAACGCGGTATGCGTCAAGGCCATCGTTGGCGCGGTGGTACAGCACATCTCGCTCAAAGGAAATCTCGTCCATGCGCTGGCTGACAATGCAAAGCTGCGCCCAGCAGTCGGTAGGAATATTAGAATAAATCCTGCCCATCTTTGCCAAAATGTCCTGCTTTTTATCGTCGCTCTGCATGGCATAGTTGATGTCGGAGACACTCCACATCTGACTGTACACTTCGCCGGAGCGCCAAGTGCCGTCCGCATAGATTTCATCAATCGGGATGGACTTTTGCACAGAAGTCGGGATTTTGTAGCTGCCCCGCGTTCTGCGTGTGGAGGCATATTCATTTAATCGCAAACTTTTTCACCTTCTTTTTGTGTTTTGGTTTGGACAAATCATACTCGGTTTTCCATAACCGCCAACTGCTGCCAAGGATTACACTTTCCACTACAGCAACCAGAAATTGTTCAAAATTCAAATCGTCATAGTGGAAGAACCCTGCGGCGGCAATCGGCATGGCAGCCACGATGCACACCCAGCTGGCGGTTTCACGGCCCAGCAGCGGGGCAAGTGTCATATAAGCAAGCACCGCTAAACCGATGGCCACGCCGGAACAAACCAGCTGGCGCAATGTTAGGCCCATAAAGATTTCTTCCTGATAGTGGCGTATTTCCTTGTTAATTGGATTCTGCATAGCTTATAACCCCATCATTTCATGAATAATACGGTCAGAGCCTTTTACAAGCCCGACCAGCACCAGCATATTGAACACGGTTTCGGCAAGATAGCTCCACACCATTGTGGTCGGCTCACCACCAGTGACCGTGGGCGTGCTGACAAAGGCGGAGTAGATAATGCAGGCCAGCACGATGACAGCGCCCTCCAAGCACACGCCGATATAGCTTTTTACAAAAGAAATACCCACAGACTGTGTGCTTTCCCCGGCAAAGCTCGCCAGCGGCAAGGGAGCCAGCGCCGTGTACATATACAAGCGAAAGAACCGCCCGTACACGGTGAGGATCATCACGAACGACAGCACGGTAATGAACAGACTTCCAAGAATCGTGACGAGCCACAAGGGGATGCTGGCTAAGAAACCGACATTTTCAATGGCAGACTGCATCTCACCGGGCAGTGTGACCATCGCCTGCGAGATGCCGCCCATACCGGCAGCCATATCGCTGACCACGCCGTTGCAGATGGAAAAGATGTTGAGCATGATGTCCATGCCGTATCCCACCAAGGCTTTGGCGGCCACAAAGCGGATGAGATAATGCAATGCCGCTTCGGGGCGCTTGAGTTCGTGAAAGTTCATGGTATTCTTGAACAACGATATAGCGAAGAACAGCACGATCAGCGCATAGCCTATGCCGACCATGGCGCTGTGCAGGCTTTGCATAACGCCCCACACAGCCCCGCCCTTAAAAGATTGGGGGCTGGTTGTCACCAGCCCCCAAAGCTCTGTTAGTTTGCCATTCCAAGTGGAAAAGGCGTTGTTTAGATTTTCTACGATCCAGTTTTGGTTCAAAGTTCCACCCTCTTTCGGATAAAAGAAACGACCGCCTTGCTGAAAAGCAAAACGGTCATGATTTCTTAATTAAGTTGCATTGTGATTTGCGTAAAGAATTCCTTGCACCAAATATCTAAAGCAGATGTATCGCGTATAAAAGGAATCACATCCTGCTTTGCTTGATTATAGTCTATGGAAGCAAAGCGGTCGCATAGCATAGAGCGAATTACCGAGATGTCAAAAGCATCATTTTCTGTAATAACACCACTTTGCATCAGGCGAGCCTGTAAATGTTTCTGGTTGACGGTAGCTCCTTTAGAGAGATAAAACACATAATCATAGAGATCGCGCCCTTTTATGCGGTTCTGCCATGCACGGCATAGTACTGCATGAATTTTCCCTGCAAAAAGAGATGGTTCATCATAGAGATTTATTTCATACGGCATTGGCGCAAGACAGAACCGCCTCTCAAATGTTGCAAATGCCGGCGGCATGGTATCAATTTCAAATTTGATTTTAAGAGCCTCGTTTTTGGTGATATTGTTTGCCGTTACTTCATCCGCGTAAAAAAGCAAGAAATGCTCTTTGGTGTTTCCCTTTAAGAATGCAGAACGAATGGCGGATTCTTTGTTTTTCTCTTTCTCAGAAATGACAACATTTAATCCGAAAGAGCGAACGGTTTTCTCAAGTTCGGGAAAATAAGCTTTCAAATCAAAGCTCGGATTACTTGTCATAAGTGAAAAATCCAAATCTTCTGAAAAACGGTCAAGCCCATAAAAAATACGCAGCGCTGTTCCGCCGTAGAATGCAGCTTCCCTGAAGAACCCAGCACGGCTCAACCCATACAGAACGATTTCCTGCATGACCTCTTTCATAGCATTTTTCTGGTCATAGATATTTTTGCTGTCATATTTGCGCAGCATTTGTTCTATTACTGTGTTCATGCGATTTTCTCCATAATCTTTTGTAATTTCTGAATATTAGTGCAATGGTACTTCCCGCTGAGGAAAGCGACGTCCTCCACGCTGAGTTTGCAAAAAGCATCCCAATCTATGCGCAATCCATCAAACATCAATTCCTTTAGTTCGCCTTGACTTGCTACAGGTGATTGGATGTAGAGTTCGTCACACAACGCCTTTTCCGGGCTTGCAATTTGAATCGCATACCCTTGCTCGGTGAAACAAGTAATACCATAAGGATATACAGCAGATGGAACATCCCGATAGGTAAATATACCAAAAGGAGTTTTATAAATTTTTTTCTTTTTCTTCTCAAAAGTGGCCGAAGTAAAGTTGTACACTGCTTCCGGAATAAGGCCATGATACGACAGTGCAAATTCAAAGGACAAGTATGACGGGGTGCAGATACAGTTTGCAAGCCTATATCCGGGTGTAAAGGAATCTGTTTCGTACAGTCCTTGAATAATCGGAATGCATTCTTTGTTCTGCACCATACGGGCCAGCTTATCGCGCGGATTTCTGTAGCTTTGCAATTCTTGCAACAACATCGCAGTAGTTTTTATCATATTTTCACCACCATATCCAATAATATCAGATACGCTGGAGAAAATCAAGTGTTTTTCATTTCAGAATCATATCCAGAATATCCTTTGCAAAGTAAATCACCACGCCGCCGAAAAAGGTCATAAAACCCTGCGCACGCTGGCTGGCATCGTGGCCTTTCAGGGCAAGTCCAATCTGCACGATACCAAACCCTAGCAGAATCGCCCCGATTGCCTTGATGGCGCTGAACACAAAATCGCTAAGGGCATTGATGGTGGCCAGCGGGTCGTTGGCCGCAAAAGCAGGCATGGCCATGGTAAAGGCAAGGGCAGCCGTGGTGGCAGTGACCAGATAGATGCGTTTGATTTTGCGCTGGCGGGCATCGTTTCGGTCGGGTGTATTATAGGTTTCTTTCTTGTTCATCGTGAATTTCCTCCATGATTTTTTGAATTTCATCGTACATTACATCGGTGATCGCGGGCTCGGTCAGCGCGGTCACAATATCGGGCGATATGGTCTGTGCGGTTTGCGTATAGTCGTCCGGCATACGGTAAGGGGCGGCTCCGCCGTCCGGGGTGAGATTTACATTGGGATGGCGCATCAAATCAAACTTGCGGTCTATGACCGGCGGTTCGCTGCGCAGCAGTACCAGACAATCCCCATCATCCATGCGGCGGATCTCATCTGGGCTGCAAAGGTCGCGGGCGGCAAGCTGATAGCTGTCACTGCTGGAACCGCGGCTGCCGCGCCCGATGCTTTGGCTTTTGGTGCGTTCGGTCATCTTGCCGATGTACTTGGATAGCCATTCAAAGGTGGCATATTCGTTGCCGCCGAGGTATATCAAGCTGTCGCAGTTGCCAATCATGCCCTCCCAATCATCCTTGTACAGGCTTTGAATCTGGCTTTTGGACTGCAAAATAATATCACAGCTGATATTGCGGCTGCGGCATACAGCCAGAATGTTCTTGAAATTGGCAGGCAAGGCGACATTTGATTTGTTTGGTCAGCTTTTGAATTTGTTCCTCCCGCGCGGCGCGTTCTGGCTCTTGCTTTTGCCGGTACAAAACCTTGCGCTGACGGGCAAGCTGTTCGATTTGGTTTTCTAAATCGCTCTTGTGGGCCTGCACCTCGGCAAGGGTTTGCAGGCGGCGTTCCCATAAAAGATGTGTTTGCTGCTGATAGCGGTTGAATTTCTTAAAATCCTCGCGCAGCAGAAAATAGCAGTGTTTCGTGGCTTTGCCATGGTAGGCTTTGCGCAGCAAGGCGCAGTAGCGATAATAGCAAGCCATAAACCCGGATACCTTGTGGTGCGGTTTGGATAGGCTGCTGCAACACCGCATTCGTTTGCCCACAGGCGCAAGCTCCGGGGACAACCACTGGGTAGGCTCTGGGGCGTGCTGCGCTTTATATTCCCGGCACATATCTGCGGGCAGGTGGCGGAGCTGCCGGTAATAATCGCGCAGCGCCGATTCGGAATACCGTGCATCCAGCCGATCAATGCGCACACTGCGCTGTGCGCTTTGGTGCCGAACCGCCATGTGCTCTACGCGCGGACCATCTCATTGCGCATCAGGTTGGCATAGATTTGGACATCGTGCTTGCTGTCCTCGGTGGTGGAGTACGCAAAGTCGATGTGCGTAAGGTCGGAAAAATCCGGTTCGCCCAGACCTTCACGCTCACAGAAATCGGAGATGGCCGTTTTGGCGTGGGTCAGGGCAGCTTCCATCGCTTGGCGGTGCAGCTGCTGCTCGGCAAGCCATGCGTTGTATTCTGTCTTTTTCTCTGCGGTCAAATACTGGTCGTTGTGGACCAAAAGCCGTATTCGCTTGGCAACCTCCGGCCAGCGCAGCAGGCGGCGATAACTGTTGGTGTCGTTGTAGAAGCCGCGCTGCACGGATAAGCCCTTGCCGTCATAACTCACCCAGCCGCTTTGCCCGTCTGCGAATTTCCAAGTGCAACCGCCAATGCCGTATTCCTTTTTCAGGTGGTCAGCCTGCTCTTTTTCCGTAGGCAGCTGGGAGGCGGAAAAGTATTCCTGCAGGCGGAAGTGACCGCCCGCAAAGCCGCTGCCGCTGCACAGCACATCCGTAATATCTTGTTCGGTGACATACTTGCCGGATGCGTCGATGGTCGGGCTTTTCCAGTTCTTGAGTTTCGCAGTTTCCTCAATGACTTTCTGCTGCTTTTGCGGGTCCGAAAGCCCGACTGCATCGCTCTGCTCGGGGGTCAGGCTCAGCTGCTCCAATTCCGGCTTCGGGGCAGTGGTGCGGATGGGCACCGGCAGCTGTCCCTGTTCGATCAGGGCAGTAATTTTATCCGAAACCGCATCCCATGTCAGGTTGCTCTGCGCGGTTTTGGTCAGGTAGTTGCCCTCCCAAAGTTCCAGATACTGGTCATGTCGGATAAATCCCGCCATGCGTTCGCCCACAGATAGTTGTGTGTAGATCTGTTTGTAGCCGGTTCTGCAAAATTCACTGCGCGAAGCAAGGTCAGGGTGTTTTTCAAAATACGCAAGAATGTCTGCGTTGTCGGCGCGGGTGCTGGTCTGCTGCGTAAGCAAGCCCAGAATCAGACTGTCATCCAGCGGCGGCAGGTCGGGAGTGGGGATAGAAAAAGAGGAGGGCGTTTGCACGCTCTCCTCTAAAGGGGGTTCTGTTACAGGCTGTAGATTTGTTTCATCGCCAGTTCCTCGGCTTGGGCTTTCAGTGCGTTCATCCACTGCGTCCAGCCTAGCGGGTTTGTTTTCCGGTCGGGCGCTGCGGTCTGCTGCATCAGCAGCTGCACGGTCTGCTCGATCTGCCGGTTCACTGTGCTGTTGATCTCTGCCAGATGCGGGTACAGCGTTCCCTCCATCTGCATCATCTCGTACAGGATCGGTGCTTTCTCCGCCAGAAATTTCTTGCGCATACTGCCGTACTTGCCGATCTCCGGCTTCGGCGTTTCTTCCAGCATCAGGTTCGGGATCACGAACTCGTTCGCCATTTTGTACTCCATGGTCGGCCTCCTTGTTTTGGTTTGTTATCGCTTGTTCGCCACCATAATAGCGGACTTTTTCTTTCCTTGCAACACTGTCGATTTCCCGTGCGATGCTGCCGATTTGGTGCATAAGGGGTTTGGAGGCGCGCTGACAGGCACTGCCCAGACAAAACGCCAAGGCTTTGGTATCAAACTGCCCGACAGAATCAAAAGCAGACAGATCCAGGCGCTGCGTATCCACACCGCACCGCAGCGCCGCCATATACAGGCAGCTTTGAGTGATGAGCTGTAAAAACAGCTGCTGTTGATCCTCCGGCTTTGCCCATTGCAAACTGCTGCCGTCTACTGACTGTGCCAGCGCTTGCAGAAACATTCCGCGGCGTTGAGCAACATAGGAGGTGGAAAGCATCAGCAAGGCGTTCTGGATACTGTCTGCCTGATTGTCACGGATGATTTTATCCCACACGGGTTTCCAGTTTTGGTCGGTGACTGCCCACGGCAGTCCTTTGTCGGTTCTTGCCTGCGGGATCGTATCAGAAATGTCGAACAGATACCGCAGTGCCATCATTTCTTTTTTGACATCCAGTATCGGGATGCCGTGCGCACCGCGCTTGACCTGACGCCCTGCTTCCTTGTTCCAGTATTCCATATCCGCCACGGCTGTTGCTGTGGGATTCTGGCAGTAAATCAGCAGCTGGTTGGGAAAGTTGTAGTTATAGGCGATGGCCGCTGTGTGCAAAAATGCTTTCCAGCACTCGCCATTTTTCGTAACGGCTTGCAGCTGCTGCTTGGCAAGCGCACGAATGTCTTGAAATTTAGCCATGGCGCATCTCCTTATCGTTCTTCGCGCTCTGCATTGCGTTTCTTGGCTTGCTCCAGCCCCGGCAGCAGGTCATCCACCTGTTTATAGCCAATCGGCTCCACATAATAGGCGTGTGCCTCACCGCCCTCATGCATCACAATAATATCACTGACCGACAAAGAGCGCATCTTTCTTCCGTTAGGGCGGTTTCCCTGATTGTGCAGGCAGTAAAGGCTGTCCAGCGTCTGCCAGCATTCCATCTGCCCGCGATACACCAGCTTATAGGATGCAGCATTTATATGGTCTTTGGTGTAGTCATACCGTAAAAACGCAATCTCCCGGTTGTTAGTCTGGTAGATCTCATACGGCAGCAGCTCATGCTTTTCACTTCGCAGCCCCCACGGAAAAATGGTGCCCTTTTCAAAAGTAAGGGGCTGGCTCAGATTCTCCGGAAGCACAACCGGAATGATGGGTTCGCCGCAATGCAACGAAGCATAAATTCTGGTTTTGAATTCCTCTGCATCGACATACGGAATGCGCTCCCGAACACATCCGCCACTGTCAAGATATTCGATATAGCCGATGACATTATCGTGTTTGCCCATCTCGGTGATTCTCCTTTTTCCTTTTGCGGGGCAGGCCGTTTTCATCGTACATATTCGGGTTTGCAGCGGGGATATGCCAGCCAAACAACGAACCTGCTTCCATCGCGGCAATCTGCGCCTTGTCGGCACCATGGTATTGATTCAATTCTGCAATGCGTTTGTCTATCTCTTCCTTGCTGCCGGTAAGGCTTTTCAGCGGAATATATCCGGGTACACCGTATTTGATGGCAATGGGCTCGCCGGTGCTGCGCAGGCGCGTATTGCAAAACTCCGGCATATTCTTTGCTTTGCGCTGTACCTCCATCAGAGCCGCTTTGCGATAGGCATACAGGTAAAAATTGTACTCGCCGCGCATAGGATTGCACCGCAGGTAAAATAATCGGCGCTGCGTTTCGATGCACAGCGCAAGCTGGACACAATCGCTCAAGGGGATTCTGGCTTCCTGCCATCGCGCGATATGTTTAGCCATGGTGGCACGGTCTTTCAGCAAACCATTTTCGCGCAGCGCCGACACCACATGATCAAGCTCCGTGCAGAAAACCTTGTGCGCCTCCTCCGCCATGATTTTTCCGGTGTGCGGGGTCCAGCTTGTAAAAAAGCCCTCGCCATCCGTACCAAAATCCCCGCGCAGGTGCCCAATACAGGCGTTTTCCTGTGCCTCGTCTGAGGTGCTGTAACAGTAGATCTGTTCCTCTGCAGGGGCAGCGCCAATGTGCATCACGGTGCCTTTATAATTCATATCCATCATCGACTCAACCTTTCCCAAAAAGAAATCTTACTTCCAAAGCGCTCGTCCTGCGGGCGAATCTTCGCCGCCGGAAAATCACCGGACCGCATATCTTCCACCTGCGGCAGAAACAGCAGGCGGCTGTATCGGTCTGCCTGTTCCTTGGATAAACCCACAATCTTATCTCCGTTCAGCCCACAGATCAAAAACCGCCCTCTGATGGTCAGCCCGTCATCGTTGATTTGCCGGTTGTATTTCAGTCGGCTTTGTTCACAGCTGCATATCAGCCCGATTTTGGGGGTTCCAAACGGTTTCAGAATCTGGTAATCTCCCTCAACGACCTGCTCTGCGGCCTCTGCCGCGCTGGCAAAGCCCGCCTGATAGGGGCAGTAACCGGGTTCCACGACTAAATATCTCGTCATACGAACACCTCATCGGCTGTCATGCTGGTGGCTTCGATAGTAATTTTCCAACAGCTTCACAATGAGATTCTGCATTTGGTCACTGGTAAAACCTTTGGGGAAATAGCGCTCGACCTTGGAAACGGCAATCGTGAGTTGCGGCTCGCGCGGCTTTACGCTGGGGGAACGGGCAGACATGATCCCGTGGATTTTGTCTTTTGTCAGGACGCTCTCCTTGCTGGCAGCTTTGAGCTTTTGCGCCTGTGACAAAGACGGCGTGCAGCCCTCTTCTTCCATGTAAGAGAGAAATTCTTCCTGTTCCTCCGGTGTCAGGTAACTCAACTCCACCGCAGGGGTGGTCTTGAGTCTGCCGTCATCCACAAGCTGCATCAGGTCAGGGGTCAGTTTGTTCAAGCGGATAAAACGCTGAACTTGTTTTACACTTTCTCCGGCTTCATCGGCGACTATTTGATTGGAACGACGCTCAAAATAATTCGGGCCAACTTGGCCCGAATTTATTTTTGACGGTCTGCCGCCCTTTCTTTTTATCGCCTCCAACTTCATCTGGTACGCCTTGGCCTTTTCGCTTGGCAGAATATGCTCACGCTGGCAGTTGGAATCCACCATCAAAATAATGGCGGTGTCATCGTCCATATCCCGCACAATGCAGGGCATGGTGTCCACTCCGGCGCGTTGGCTGGCGTGGCAGCGGCGGTGCCCGGCTACAATTTCATATCCGCCGTCCCTGCGCGGGCGAACGATGGCGGGGGTCATTACGCCATATTCTTTGACGCTGTCCACCATCTTGTCCATTTCCTCATCGTCACGCACCTGAAACGGATGCCCCTCAAAGGGGTGCAGCTCAGACAGCGGCAGGATCTGGATTTTCTCTAACTTGGCATCCTGCCGTTCCTGCTCGCTGGAAAAGAGATTATCGAGTGAGGGGAGTATGATGTTGCTGCCGTACTCTCTCATTGTCCACGACCTCCTTTGCCAAGGTTTTATAGGCGATGCTTGCAGGACCGCTGGCATCGTAGCTCAGTACGCTGTGGGCGCTGGAGGCGCTCTCCGCAGTGCGTGTGCTCACGGGAATTTCGGTGCGATAAATTTTCAGCGCGTGCCCGTAGGAACTCCGCAAAGCGGCACAGACATCTTTGCTTAGATTGGTGCGCCGGTCCACCATGGTCAGAACAATGCCATCAATTTCAAGCTCCGGCTTGATGCGGCGCGTGATTTGATTGATGGATTTGAACAGCGACACCACGCCTTTCAGGGCAAAATGCTGTGCCTGAACGGGAATCAGCACCCGGTCTGCAGCCACAAGCGAAGCCACCGTAAGGATACCCAGCGATGGCATACAGTCAATCAGACAGTAATCGTATTTGTCCTTGAACGGTTCCAACGCCTGCGTCAGAATGCGCTCATGCGCCATTACATTGACCAGCCGAACTTCCATATCCGAGAGCCCAATGTCCGAGGGGATAAAATCTACCTGTTCTTCATGGTGCATCACCACTTCCGGTGCAGATTCATCTGAAATGACGGATTCCATTAGGTCGCTGAGCGTGGCGCTGTTGGCAGCGCCGGTGTAGCCAAGGTAACTGCTCAAGTCGCCCTGGGGGTCGGCATCCACCAACAGCACCTTGTAGCCCATAGCGGCCAGCGAGGTGCCAAGATTCACGGCGGTGGTCGTTTTGCCCACACCGCCTTTTTGATTTGCAACGGCTATAGTTTTCATGTTCATCCTCATCTTTCCATGGAGATCAGCTTTTTGGCTGCTACCAAATATTCGTTATAGTCCTTACCCACGGCAGGGGGCATATCATTGACCGCGTATTTTTTATCTGTGAGTTTTTTCGCGGCGGTTTCCGTGAAGTTCCGCCCCGGCTCATCGCGGTCGAAGCAAAGCACTACCGTTTTCACATGAGGGTGCTGAGAAAGAAAATACTCGATCGGCTGGTGGTTCAGCCCGCCCAGCGCCAGATAATGCACACCGCGCCAAGGCATATCGTGCTTATACTGGCGCAGAGTCGCACCGGACATGGCATCAATAGGCGCTTCGTAAATCTCCACGGTATCGCACTCCGGGTCTTCGGCGGAAATCAAAAAGCCGTATTGCTTTTGACTGCCGGAAACATCGCCACGGAAAGTGCCCTGACAGCCTCTTTGAAACGCGCAGCGCGCCACGCCGTGTTCATCCTTGCCTACGAAAACGCAGTTGCGATAGTTGCCGCGCGTGGTCTGGTACAGGATGCCGCTGCTCACACAGTAGCGCAGCACCTTGGGGCTAATGCCGCGGTGCATAAGGTAGGCGACAACGGCCTCGCAGTTTTTGTCCGCTTTGGGCAATTCAAACCCACGCGATTTCTGTTGCTTTGCGGGCGTAGTCATTTTAGCCATCTGAGAAGGAACAGGGACAGGATTCAGTTCATTCAAAAAGCGGACTGCACTGACAAAATCCACGCGCTCCACATTTGTCATGTAATCCAGCGCGCTTCTGCCGCCAATGTTCTGGGAAAACCAATGAAACAGGTCTTTGCTCGGCGTAATCACAAGGCTGCTGTGTGTTTTCGTGCAATACTCATCGTCTGTTTTTCGCACAAGCTCACCGGGGTGGCAGGTGGCCAGATACTGCATGATCGTAACGCTGCGGGCTGCTTCAATGTTTTTCTGATATTTACCCATAGGGCTACCTCCAAGTCTGTAAATAAAAAAGCACCTTGCCCGGTACAGGTAAGGTGCTAAAGGATACAAATATTATCTCTTTTCAGCCAGCTATTACTCGCTTCAGCTGGCTGAGAGGGGGTTGTTAGGGGGAGAGACGATGGTCAATACTTTTTCAAAATAAAAGAGTACACTTTCCCCTTGGTGTATTTTATATTTGGCGGAAAAACTTGCACAATTGGCAGTTTGGCAATCCAACAATAATGGGGTTACACAAAACATTTGATGGTTAGATAATGTCCACTATTGTCCGTTGGAGGGTGCTTTTTACTCTTTTATTCTTATTGCCGCACACACGATTCTGCCACATTTTGAGGTGTGTCCACTCGCACATTTGGACTTTATGTCAAATATGTCTGCCGATTTTTTTCTCACAGCATGGTCTGAAGCTTCGCCTTTTGCTTGACCATTCGCAATTTTTACTGCACAATTTAGGAAAGAAAAAGGGCTAAAAAAGGCAAAGCTACATTTACATGCTTTTTGCTGGAATCGACTCAAAATCCGTTGGTGGTGACACCGTATGGGTTCGACCCCCATCACCGGCATTCCTTATACCTAAGCCTTTTAGCGGCTTAGGTATTTTTTTGTGGCAGACAAAGCGGATTCGTTTTCCGACACGCTGAGTTCCTATGCAGACGATACTGTGCCTGTTTCGCGTAAAAGTCAATACGCCAAACAGTTTTACAGAGCCCCCTCCGGAACAAATTTGTGATGCAGGAATGGGACGTTTGTTGACGGTTTCTCGCAAATGTGCTATCATTATAATGGATTAGAATAACATTAAACGGAAGTACGGCAAATTGTCAGGGGCTTACATGGAAAGAAACAATCGCAAGCGCGGGTTCACATTGGTTGAGCTTATTGTTGTGCTGGTAATCCTGGCGGTTTTAGCAGCTCTGCTTGTACCATCGCTTACCGGATATATAGACAAAGCAAAAAAGAAAGCTGTGATAACGGAGGCAAGAGATGTGTGGACAGCGTCGCAGGCTGCCTTGTCGGAGTGCTATGCCCTGTACCCGGAGAGTTTTACCGCCAACTCTGCAAACAATAAAAGCAACTGCAGGTTTTCTGTCTGCATAAACAATAAATGGGTAGACAATGTAGGCAAAATTTCTAACGCCGCGCTGAATGCATTGCAAAAGAACCCAAAGGATACGGTGGAAGCGGGGACGGCAAGCCGCAGAGTTTCCGCCATGGTGTTGGCGTATTTGGACAGTGCAAACAAAAACAATGCGCGCTATACATTTTACGATGGCAAGGCAATCACCAAAGATACAAAGCCAAGTACGTATTTTGATAAAACACCAAAGTCCACGGACATAATCATACAGCTTTTTCATACGGTTGATGGCAAAGTCATTGCGTTGAATTTCGGAAAAGATGGCTATATGGTAACAATCGTTCCCGGACAGGAAATTATCTGTGAGTATGATGGGGAATGTCTGAATTTCAAAGGATGATTCGGCGCCTATTAGCCCGCAGGTAACCCTTTTGCTACCAAAATCGTCAAATTTGCGTAAAGTATAAAACAATCTCCGCGTAATTATAGACAAAACGACCAAACGATGTTACAATGTTCCTATTCCGGGGCGAAACGGCCCCGTCAAGAAGGAGCATTGCCGTGAAGCTGAACAACCGTCGCACGATTCTGGTGGGCCTGGCGTTTTTGTCGATCTGTACGTTCTGGCAGATGTACGACAGCGTGATGACCCTGATCCTGACCGACACCTTTAAACTGAACGAGACCCTCGCCGGGGCTATTATGGCGGCAGATAACGTACTGGCGCTGTTTTTGCTGCCGTTCTTTGGCGCGCTGTCCGATAAGACCAGCACTCGCATCGGGCGGCGGATGCCGTTCATTGTGGGCGGCACTGCATTGGCGGCCGTTTTGATGAACCTGATCCCGCTGCTGGATGACCGCTATGCGGCAAACCCCGGCACCGGCACGCTGGTGCTGTTCATTATAGTGCTGGGTCTGCTGCTGGTTTCCATGGGCACCTATCGCTCGCCCGCGGTGGCGCTGATGCCCGACGTGACCCCTAAGCCGCTGCGCAGCCGTGCAAATGCCATCATCAACCTGATGGGGGCCGTGGGCGGCATTTTGTATCTGGGGCTGGCGGCGCTGATGTATCCGGTGTCCAAAACCAAGGGGGTCGGACATGTCAGCTACCGCCCGCTGTTCTTCATCGTCTCGATGATCATGGTCGCGGCGGTGGCAATTTTGTACCTGACCATCCGGGAGCCGAAGCTCGGGGAGGAAAACCGGAAGCTCGAGGCCGCCCACCCCGAGTGGAACCTGGCCACCGACGACGGCGCCGGCCATGAGGTCCTGCCTGCGCCGGTCAAGCGGAGCCTTGCGTTTCTGCTGCTCTCCATTTCGCTGTGGTTCATCGGATATAACGGCGTTACGACGTGGTTTACCAAGTACGTGGAGGCCGTCATGGGCGAGGGCCTGGGCGGCGCGTCCACATGCCTGCTGGTGGCAACGGCGGGTGCCATTGTCTCGTACATTCCCATCGGTGCGCTGGCTGCAAAAATTGGCCGCAAGCGCACGATCCAGTGCGGCATTGTGCTGCTGGCGACCTGCTTTATGCTGGGCTACCTGCTGACGACGATGTACACCTCGATCCAGCCGATCATGTACGTGGTGTTTGCGCTGGTCGGCCTGGCCTGGGCGGCCATCAACGTGAACTCGCTGCCGATGGTCGTCGAGATGTGCCGCGGCAGTGACATCGGCAAGTTCACCGGCTATTACTACACCTTCTCGATGGCGGCGCAGGTCGTCACGCCCATCGTGGCGGGCTCCCTGATGCGGGCCATCGACTACCGCGTGCTGTTCCCGTATGCCGCGCTGTTTGTGGCGCTGAGCTTTGTGACGATGTGCTTCGTCAAACACGGCGACGCCAGAGCCGAGGCGAAGAAAGGGCTGGCGGCCTTTGAGGACATGGACAGCTGACCCGTTGAAAAGTTGAAAAAGCGCTGCCGCACGGAAGAACTTTCCGTGCGGCAGCGCTTATTTTGTTGGTTATTTGCTTTTCGGGTGGCCGTTCTCGACCTCGCTTGTGCCCTGCTCCATCAGATAGGTAGCGGTAAGGTCGGCGATATGCAGCTTAACGGCGAGGGGATAGGTGTTGTAGGCGTCGCTGACGGCAAAGCTGCCGCCGCGCACGGCATCGTCAAAGCCGCCCATGTGCCAGCGGATGGCGATGGCCTCGGCGGTTTTCAGCCGCATGAAATGCTCAATTAAATACACGCTTTTCTCGCCGTGGCCGTAGGGCAGCTGGTCAGCCACCTGATAAAACGGGACCTTCTCCCACTGGCCGGTAACGTCGTTCTTGACGTTGCGGGTGCCGACCTTGTAAAAGTTCGCCTTGCACAGGTCGTGCAGCAGGCCGCAGATGGCGTAGCTCTCGGCGCTTTCACCCTCGGTGAAAAAATGCTGCATCATCGCATTGTAGACGTTGATGCTGTGCATGACCAGGCCGCACTCGCACGCGCCGTGGAAGCGGGTGGACGCGGGCGCAGTGAAAAAATCCGTCGTTTCCAGCCAGTTCAGCAGGCGGTCAGCGCCGGGGCGGGTGATGTTTTTGTTGTAGATCTCCACAAATTCGGCGTGATAGTCCTGCATACGAACCTCACAGCTCCATGTCGTCCAGAATGCCCTTCAGGGTCTTCAGCTCCTCCTCGGTCAGGCTGATGCCCTTGGCCATGCGGCTGCCGTCGGGGGACCAGTCGCGGATGTCGTACTTCGGCGGGTTGCCGTTCCAGCTGACCATGTTCAGCTGGCGCTCCCAGCCGCGGGCGTTGGTGGAAAGAACGGCGATGCGTTCGGTAACTTCATAGGTGAATTCTGCCATGATTACAGACTCCTTTTATCAATAATACTGGGTCAAGCAACATCATAGCCGATTCTGCCGGAAAATGCAAGAGCAAAATCAATCGATCCGCACGGCCAGCAGGGCAAAGCGGGCGTCGGTGTCGGGGCGGGTGTCGCCGCAGGTCGAGAGCGTCAGCAACTGCGCGCCGTACTCCGGCATGACGCCGGTGTCATACAGTGCCTTTTCGATGATGGCCCTGACGCGGTGCTGCCAGTCCAGCTTGGTGTCGGCGTCAAAAAAGGTGTAGTAGGGCAGCGCGTCCGCGCCGAGCGCGGTATCCACCGCGGCCACGACCTGCCAGGTGCCGCCCTCGTACAGTGTGTCAAACGTGAAGGTCGGGTGGGCTTTGTAAAAATCTTCGTCCCGGTAGCGCACGAGCTGGCCGAACATCGAACCATCGTGCATATTGTGGCCGTAGATGAGCCAGTTGGCCGTCGGCGCGTCGGCGCTGACCGAGCAGCGCTCATCCAGAAACAGCGTGCCGCCCACGGCGTAGAAACGGTCAAAGCCGCGGCGCAGGTAGTATTCGTTATCGCCGGGCGTCTGCACGACGGGCAGGTCGATGTCTGTCCCGTCGATGCGCAGCCAGCCGATGAGGTCGGGGTTTTTCTCGTAGAGTGCCCGGTACCGGGGCAGAATTTCGCCTGCGGCTGCGGCAGGGACTGCTGCGGTCTCGGGCGTGGTGTGGGCGCTTGCGTCGGCGCGCTGGGTGTCGGCCAGGGCGTCCCGCGTCGCGGCCAGCGGCTGCACGGTCACATGGGTGGGGGCGGGCAAGGCCGTGACTGCCGGGGCGGTGGGCACCGCCGCGGGGG
>OHAI01001767.1_pt1 | contig 16392 bp, 8 predicted proteins | sample 1577091 | NCBI WGS metagenome assembly OHAI01 (sample SAMEA3541548, study PRJEB24748) | human gut metagenome | biome: human gut; feature: human-associated habitat; material: faeces | place: China | collected 2012
GATTCAAACGGGCATTCTCTATGCTGACAAAAGACATACTTTCCGGAAGTTGTGCTGACGGTGCTGTTCTTTACTTCTTTTCCCAGTAGGTGGTTGTCTATGTTCATTCCTAAAGGGGAGGAAAGGATGACGGGTTGCCCTTTGAACGAGACGTCAAAATTGAGTTGGCCTGCTTCTATCCCGATGTTCATTTTGGCTTGTTGTGCTTGAAGGAAGCACGGGATGGAGAAAGTAAATGCCAGATAAGCCAGTCTTTTGAGTTTCATGATATTTATATAGGTTTAATGAGTTATTCAATTACATACCAAGTGTATCCTTTAGCCGGAATTTTTACGGTAAGGTTCACCGTATAGTCCCTGTTCAGGGTATAAGTTGCCGGTGTGCCTTCCTGTTCGCGGATGCGGGCTGTCTTTGTCAGTCCGGTATAGTAAAGCGGAAGTTGGATGTCACGTGTCATTTCCTTGTCGGTAGGATTATAGAACATGGCCAGCCCTTTTTCTTTTCCGGCAGGATCGACGTGCATGATACCATCCCAGTCGCGGGCATCCGGTTTGCGTAAGTGGATGATGTCACTGTTCAATATATTCCGGTATTTCTTATACCAGCTGATGATTTCCACTACTGCTTTTTTTGTTTCGGGAGTGTCATACAGACGCGGGCCGCGGTAGCAGGCTTGTACTCCTGCGCCATAATTTTGGAACATCAGTGTTTTGTATTCGTATAAATGTTCACTCAACGGTTCCAGTGTGGCTGCTGCTCCACCTCCTTGGTATTCCACCAATGGGACAAAGCTCCACAATGAGGAAGGAATGCGTTCGAAAGTGCAATCGTAGTTCAGTTGACGGGTATGGATAAGTTGGCGGTCGCGTGGTAATGACCAATTGGCTTCACGGTAGCCGATTCCTACTTTGGTAGAGCCGTTCAGGAAATAAAAGTCGGGGACATTGAGGTAGATTCCGTTTTCGCACATCCAATGATAAAGTTCCGTTACCTTATGGAATTGGTTCCATTGTGAGTCTTTCAGTCCTTTATGGTGGGGATGGACGGTTGAGGCACAGAAATCTCCCGGATAAGAGCCGTCGTGTTCAAAGCAGCGCATTCCGGTTTTCTCGAAGAACGTCTTTATCTTATGGAAATATTCATAACCCCAGTCACTGCACAGGCAGGGAGAACTGCCGAATGTCATGCCGCCGCGTTTCCCTGTTTTCGGATTGATGACATCCACTTCGTCACTTATCCAGCGGCTGGCAAGCAGGGAGTAACATCCCATTTCGATGCCTTTGTTGCGGGCATAGTCCACGAATGCTTTATATTTGGCGATGTTGGCATCCGAGATGTCTTCTGCATTCAGCCCCGAACCGAAACTCAGGATAATCATCTCATAGCCTGTTTCGGCACATTGGTCGATGGCACGGTACACCGTTTCCGGGTTGGTTGAGGTGAGATGCATGAAGATGGGATTTTCCGTAGTCCAAGGTGCGATGGTGCGGTACATTTTGCGGGTAAACAGTCCTTTACGTTCACGGTCGTAGCTGTCGAACGGCATTTCGTATACGCTGAAAGAACGGAAAGTGCCTTGGGACGGTATGGCTTGGTCGGGTCCCATTTTGGGTGAGACTTCCAGTATGCAAGGGGTTTGCAGCAAATAGTTCCGTTGCGAGGTATAATCAGGATCGGTTACCCATTTTTCGGTAATGTCTGTTTCTTTTTCCGTGAAACTGCCGGCACAAGCATAGTCGCTTTCTATATGGATATTGGGCAAGAGGAACTTGGACGGGTCACCTCCTCCGGGAGATTCAGGTTCGGCAAAAGCTAGGTATTCCAATTGGAATGTGTCGATGTTGATAGGTAGGTCGGACCGGTTTATCACTTCAAACCGTTTGCGGATGACGGGAATTTTATCGTATACCGATACATGGAGTTTCACAATGACATCTTTCAGTTCCTTGTCACCCCGCAAAGTAAAGGTGATTTCACTGCCGGTTGCAGCTTCCTTATTGAGCGCCCAACGGCTGCGTGCCCATTTTATATCTTCCTTGATAGGGTTTATTTCAAAGTCCTCTACCAAAAAAGATTCGGGAATGGTAGTCATGTTCTCTATCCATTTGTCTTCAATGTAAGCCCGTTCCGGTTGTCCGGCCAATCCCCCGATTAAGTGCTTCTTGCCATCAATTTGTATGCTGCCTTCACTGCTGACAGCACGGAGCATACTTTCTCCGGTCATGCGGTTGATGATATCGGTTGTGGCCAGGTTCGGGAAAATACGGAAAGTGCGGGATACCATCGGATTGGCCACAATAATACTTTTACCGTCTGCCGAAGCATAGATGCCTGCTTTGGCTTTTTCGGGTGTGATCAACCAGTCAAAGTCGGTTTTTGTAGAAGCGGGCACGGATAAGACAGGGAGCTTGCTGATTTTATCTGCCAGTTTGCGGGAAATGCCGGTCGTCATTTCCGGGCCTTTTCCTGCGTATCCCGCATGGATGGTTTCGGGTTTGGCCGATTTATATTCAATGGTTGGGGTAATCCACAATGCATTGTCACCGCTGGCACCGTCGTCGGTGGGTTCTACCGATAATTCCAGTATACGGATGCCTTTCAAGTCTATATCCATGGATAGAGGCGATTCATTGCCGTGCAAGATGCCGCTGTTGTAAAGCTCTTTGCCGTCTCCTTTCACGATAAAGCAAACGGAACCTTTGTCTATTTTGCCACTGGTGCCGGCCAGTCCCAGGAATTGCTTGTCATTGCCTTCCTTGCGGAAATAAAGTTTTGTTCCGTTTACTAATGGAAGGACGGCCAGGCTCTTGTCCGAAATATCGACTTTGCTGTCTGCAACGCCTATTTGGGAGCGCAGGCGTGTAGCATCCCCATGAAGGTCTATTTTCAGTATGCTTTTAGCATGGGTACCTATCACTTCATTGTATATTTTCCCATTGACGGCAGCTTGTTCTCCGGTGACGGATTTTCCGTCCTGTACTTTTCCATACTCTTGCCATATATGAGATAAGTCTAGTTCCGATAGTTTTATCGTATGTTGGGCTTGCCCACTCAAGCAGATGAAAAGGGCAGCGGTCAGTAATAAATTCTTTTTATTCATATAAATCTTTTAAATGTGTTTCTATTTATTACCAATATCTGTCCTTTCCGGTTGAACAAATTCCTGATGGTTGTATCAGGTGCCTTTTGGTGGCAGGACTGCAGCAAAAGGACAGAAATGGCTTTTATGTAACAAAGGAAAGAATAATAAATGTATAAATCAATGGATTTTCTTGTTTAAAACATGGATTATGTTTTTGTGTTTCATTGATTTGAGATAGGAGTGTGCCAAAAGCTCTAAATGACACTTGCATCGTGAATCATTACTTTTGACACACTCTCTCTTTTTAGTATTTCTATTTCCTATTCATACGGATTGAATGTTCCGTTGTCCCAATCTAGCGTTTGCTCCAGCTTGGAATTGGTTTCCAAATGCTTGTTGGGAATGGCATAGAAATAATAGTTGTTTTGGAAATTGATTTCATATTTCTGGTCTAATACCACCACAGAATCTTTAAAATAGGTCGTATAGTCTTTGTCTATGTCTATATTGTCTTTTATTTTGTCGAATTCGACGGGGGAAATCTTTAGTTTGGGCAAAAGACCATGACGTCGGGTTCCATTCATTTCGGATGCGAACATGCGTCGTCGGCGCAAATCCCAGTAGCGTTTGCCTTCATAGGCAAATTCAATTTTACGTTCCAACATGATGGCAGCTATCATTTCATCGTGTGACATATTTGCTTTCAGACCATACATGCCATTGCTTCCGGCTTCTATTCCGGCGCGTTGGCGAATGCGTTTTAAAACTCCGTAAGCTTCATCCGATTTTCCATTTTCGGCAGCACATTCGGCATAATTCATCAAGACTTCGGTAAAACGTATTTCTATCCAGTCGGTACTGCTTCTTTCAGTATAATAGGGAGTGTAGCTTACATTGATGGCTTTCCGGCAATAGAAACCGCTGCTGCTGGGGTTCAGGGTAGAGTGTCCTTGGTATGTCCATTGGATTCTGTCTTTTTTACCACTCAATTCCCATTTGCATCCATTATAGGCTATGGTGCTGGTGAAGCGGGGATCACGGTTTTGCCAGAAGTGAAGCGGGTCATAATCAGGTGATTCTGTGATAGGAGTTCCGGTGATCATCGGGTAAGATTCTACCATTTCCTTTGTAGGCTGATTGCAACCCGAATAGTTTTGGGCTTCCGACAGAGGACGTGTCGCAGCATCCCAATGGTGGGTAATGTCGGGTTCCTGATAGCGTGTAACGAATAATACTTCTTTATTCATTTCATCAAACCAGATATTTTCATAACTGTCGTACAGCCCGTATCCGTTGGCTTCTATTTGTTCGGCTGCCATTTTATTGTACGTATAGGCTGTTTCCCAGCGTTCAGCCTTGTTCTCAGGATTGAATTGCGGGCTGGCATAATAGAGCAGAATCCGGCCTTTCAGTGCCATTACGGTTGCTTTTGTAAAGCGTCCTTCGTCGTCTCCTGTCCATTTCCAGGGCAGGGCATCAATAGCATCGTCCAAATCTTTGATGATTAAGTTGATGCATTCCGAAGTTTTGTTACGGGTGACATATAAGTCATCGGTTAATGCCTGCGGTTCCAGAATCATAGGAACTCCACCGTATAAACGTACCATCTGGAAATATCTCCAAGCTCTTAAAACAAGTGCCTGGGCCTTTAATGAGGTTTTGGTTGCGTTATCTATATTTCCGGTTTCGATACTGCTTAACATGATATTGATGTTGCGTATTTCTTTGTAGGGCCAGTTATCTATTGAAGCAGTGGTAAGATGACCGTATAAAATGCCAGTTTCACCATAAGCCTCGTCCGAATATCCGGCTACGTCCTGATCCCATCCCGGAAGGTTGTCACGATACAATTTGTTAAGATAGGCGGTGGCATATTGGGCATTGTTCCAAACATCTTTCTCGGTGATGGCAGATAAGTCTTTTTTATCTAAAACATCAATACATCCCGAAAGGACAGCGGTTGTTAATACGCTATATAATAAATATTTTATTTTCATGATATTTTCATATTTAAATAGTTAGAAACTGACATTGATACCAAATGAATAGGTGCGCATCAACGGGTAATTCATGATGCTTGAGTTCTCCGGATCATAAGCTTTAATTTTATCTTGCAGCAGGAACAGGTTGGTTCCCATCAGGAAGAATTTCATTTGTGAAAGCCCCCATTTGGATACCAGTTGTTGTGGAAGCAGGTAAGTGATATTCACATTCTTCAAGCGCAGGAATGAAGTATCTTGAATCCAGAAAGTCGATTCTTCGGAAGCTCCGTTGTCGGCTCCTGCCCTTGGGAACTTGGCATCTGTGTTCTCCGGTGTCCAATAATCTGCCCGCCATGCATATGCGGAAGCTTCCATTCCTTCCCATTCTGTACGCTGGTCATAAAAGCGTTTACCTCCGGCTACACCTTGGAAGAATAAGTCCACACTTAATCCTTTCCATGCCCCGCCCACAGAGAAGCCATAATTAATAGGTGATTTGGTATGTTTTATAATCCATTCTTTATCATTATCGTCAATCTTTCCATCCGGTTCGTCCGAGTTTGCACCTCTGATATCTCTGTAATTGAGCATTCCCAGTTCCGGTTTTTTCCCAAAGATGGTATATCCTTCGGGCAGTGCGTCGAGGTCGGCCTGTGTGCGGATGATATCGGTTGCCACATATCCCATGCTGCGGTCTGTGTTGTATCCTAATTCTGATTTATAGGGACGTAAGTTTTCGGCTTCGTCTTTGGTAATCAACTTATTGGTGGCGTAACCGAAGTTGGCGTTGATATTATAGGTAAAGTCTTTTCCTATTTTATCTTTGTAGGAAAGTTCTATTTCGAAACCTTTTGTGTCAATCGTCGCGTAATTTTCTTTAGGCATGACTCCTCCGAAAGTTGAAGGCAGGCTGGCCAGACGGTCTCCTAAAATATCGTAGGTATGTTTATAGAATCCACCGGCACTTAACGATAAGCGGTTTCGTAATATCTGCATATCAAATCCATAATCTATATCCAATGATTTTTCCCAGGTAATTTCGGTATTGGGGATTACATCGGCCGAAACTCCGTTGCTTAGCGAACCGAAATAAGCACCGGTATTCAGGTTGTAGCGTTGCATCCATTGCCAGCCTCCCACAGCATCATTTCCCAGTAAGCCTATGGAGGCGCGTAGTTTCAGGTAATCAATGAACCGGACGTTGTTTTTGAAGAAGTTTTCTTCTGAGATTCTCCATGCCGCCGATGCTGACGGGAAGAATCCCCAGCGGTGTTTCGGATCGAAATTGACAGAACCGTCATAGCGGAAAGAGGCTTCCAGCAAATACTTGTTGTCGTATGTATATCCCAGGCGGCCTACATAAGAGAGGCGTCCGCTTTCTGAACCTTTACCGTTGAGTGTCGAATTTTTAGGATCTGAACTTCCGGCAAATAATTGGTCTACAGCCGAAGATATGAAGTAATTGCGTTGTCCGTCCATCCAGTCGGTAGTTCCTTCATACTGTTCGTATACAAACAGGGCATTGATATCGTGTTTGCCGAAAGTATTGTTGTAAGTCACCATGGCATTGAGTTGGTAACTGTTGTCATTATTGTATTTTTCATACAAGAAGTCTCCGTCATCTCTGGTTTTCACATAGTCCAGTTCATTGGTTTGTATATGGTTGTGTGATCCTGTAGTTTTGAAAACATACAAGTCGTAAGGACGGCTGAACTGCTTGATGAACGTGTGTCGTTCATATTTATTGTATGTCAGTTTCAGGCTGAGGCCTTTGATGAAAGGAACATCATATTGGAGAGCTACGTTTATTTCATAGTTGGAATAACGCTTTTTGTTGTATCCGCTATTTCCATTGATTACTTCCATCGGGTGCCATGCCAAATAGGTTCCGTTGGGCTTTCCGTCAATATAAGGGGCAAAAAGTCCGCGGCGTAGCAATCCATTGTATAGGTTGTTCATATTGTCGTTGTCATTGTCCCATTTCCAATAAGGTTTATGGTCGTTGCGCGTATCCATGCTTAAGTTTAAAGATACTTTCAGGTCTTTGGTGATATTGGCATCAATGTTGCTGCGGATACTGTATTTTTTGAAATTAAGGTTGTCGAATGAACCTGTCTCGTAATAATAGTTTCCACCGATAAAATAGCGCACCTTATCATTACCACCGTTTACATTCAGCGAATGGCGGGTGACAACGGGAGATTTCCATGTCTCATCCATCCAGTCGTATGAGTGGTTCTTGTAATATTCCAGTTCGTCTTCGGCATAATATTGCATGTCTCCTTCGGGAACCAGTTGGTTGCGCAAAGCCTCGTTGGTGTATAAAGCTTGTTCGTATGCATTGAACATATCCGGTATTTTGGTTGCTTCCGAAATACCGATTGAGCCTGTATAATTGATGGTCGGTTTGCCTATTTTGCCTTTTTTGGTAGTGACCAGGATAACACCGTTGGCGGCACGTGAACCATAAATGGCAGCCGAGGCACCGTCTTTCAAAACAGAAAGATTTTCCACTTCGCTGGCATCCAGCCCGTCGAAGGCAAACTTGTCGCGGACTACGCCATCAATGACGTACAGGGGGGCGGTACTGTTCCAGGTACCATCGGCACGTATGGATACGGATGAACCACCTCCCGGTTTACCGGCTGTTTGGGTGATGTTGACTCCGGCCAACCGACCGCTTAGTGCATTGGAAAGGTTGGAGGCGGGGACATTTTCGATTACTTCGGAATTGATGGAGGCTACCGAACCAGTCAGGTTGACTTTCTTTTGGGTGCCATAGCCTATCACAACGACTTCTTCAAGAGTTTGTGAATCTTCCTGAAGGATGATGGAAACCATACTTTTATTGCCTATTGCTATATTTTGGTCAACGTAGCCGATATAAGAGATAGCTAAGGTTGCTTTGGCTCCCACTTCAAGGGAAAAACGTCCGTCTATGTCTGTAATGGTTCCGTTGGTCGTTCCTTTTTCCAGTACACTGGCACCGATGATAGCTTCCCCATTTTTATCCATGACTGTTCCCGTCACTTTCTTTTTGGTCTGCTGAGTAACATTAGTTTCATCGTTTTTCTTTGAAAATACGATGTAATTGTTGGTATGTTCGTATTTTAGATTGGAACTTTTCAGCAGTTCTTTCAGTATGTCGCTTACTTTGGCTTTTTTCTTTGACAAAGTAACAATGTTCTTTACATTCAGTTCTCGGTTGCTGTACACTACCAGGTAGTCTGTTTGTTTTTCTATTTCAGAGAAAAGGGTTTCTACCGTTACAGCGTTTGAAGGTAGTTCTATTACAGCGTTTTGTGCTTTACCGGTAGAAGCAAATAAGGGGAAAGTACAGAAAAACGTCAAAAATATAGTTACTTTCATAATATTTAATGTCCTGTTTTGCGTTTTTAGGCATAAAAGATGCCCTAACAAAGGTTTTATTTTCATATCTTTGTTTCCGATTAAGTTAATAATTTCTAGATTTTTGAAAGGGTTTGGAATACGTTATGCTTAATGTCGGGTTGGCAGGTGTTGGCGCATCTGCCGACTTTTTTATTAAGGAAACGCGTGTGTGGTGTGTTTTTCTATGTTTTCATGGTGATTTCATACGCTTTTAAATGGCTTAAAAGCATGCGTTGATGCCGGACATGGCGACACGGAGAGAAACGAGAAAAAGTTTTTGTTAAAAACTCGTCACTCGTCACATCAGGGCTTAACACACTGACAATCAAAACGTTATAGTGTGACGAGTTGCATTTTCAACTCGTCACACTACTTATCACAACCAGCCGAAACGTGAAGATTTTCGGGCAAAAAAGGGCGAAAATGGCGGGATGTGATGAGTTGTAAAATCAACTCGTCACGCCTTATAAAGCTGACATTCAACGAGTTAAACCGCATTGTGACGAGTGACGAGTTTTTAACAAAACTTTTTTAGTATTAGAGTCAACCAATATCAGTAAAAGGATTACCAGAAGTCAACTTACGACAGGAATAAGCAAAAAACATATCTATCGAAATCAGGAATAGGCGTCAACTGCAATGAATTTATATGCTTTACATACAGAAAAACATGAAAAAGGCAATATGAACGGATATGCACTGTAAACAAAAGACAACAACCGAGAAATATAAAAAAGACACCTGCGTGCTGCCGAAAGACCATCTTTCAACATACGAAAGGATACATTTCATACGGCAAAAGGGTACCTTTCAGAAGGCAAAAGGATGTCTTTTAAGATACAAAAGGGCACATATCATGCTGCGAAAAGACATATTTTAAAACGTAAAAAAGACATACTTAAAGCCTGAAGTTTGGCAACTCTTACGCTGCGACACGGCGAAAATCAATGCGCCATACATGCGCACGATATAAAGATGTGATGATTTTATTTGGCATTTCAGCAGGGTTGCACTACCTTTGCAGCATGATTTACCCAAAGACGTTTGAAACTAAGATAGGATTCGATGAAATCCGCACGCTTCTGCGCGAGCGCTGCCTCAGTACACTCGGCAAGGAGAGAATAGACAACATGACATTCTCGAGCGACGCAGAAGTGATAAACGAATGGCTGCAACAGGTGAAAGAGTTCAGACGGCTGCAAGAAGAAGCCGACGACTTTCCGATGCAATATTTCTTCGATGTGCGCGAGTCGGTGGCACGCCTGCGACTTGAAGGCACTCATCTCGACGAGGGCGAACTGTTTGACCTCAGGCGCTCGCTCGAGACGATATGCAACATCGTCAACTATCTTAACCGCACGGACGGCAACGACGACGGGGAAGAAAGGACATACCCCTACCCCGCGCTTCACCGCCTGACGGCAGACATTATAACATTTCCGCAACTGATACAGCGCATCGACCAGATACTCGACAAGTTTGGAAAGGTGAAAGACAGCGCATCGGTCGAGCTGCAGAACATAAGGCGCGAGCTGTCGCGCACCGAAGGCAGCATATCGCGCACGCTATACAGCATACTGCGCTCGGCACAGAGCGAAGGTCTGGTTGACAAGGACGTTACGCCTGCCATACGCGACGGCCGACTGGTGATACCTGTAACGCAAGGCCTGAAACGCAAGATTAAAGGAATAGTACACGACGAGTCGGCATCGGGCAAGACCGTGTTTATTGAGCCGACAGAGGTGGTTGAGGCCAACAACAAGGTGAGAGAGCTTGAAGCCGAGGAGCGCCGCGAGATAATACGCATACTGACCGATTTCTCAAAACTTGTACGTCCGCACGTAAAGCCCATACTGGAGTCGTACAGGTTTCTGGCAACGATAGACATGATACGCGCCAAGGCCGAACTGGCACGGCTGATAAAAGGCATTGAGCCGGAAGTCGGGAAGAAGCCCCACATAGACTGGATTCAGGCCCGCCACCCTCTGCTGCAGCTGTCGTTAGAAAAGCAGGACAAGAAGGTTGTGCCGCTCGACATAATGCTGACCAAAGACAAGCGCATACTGATAATATCGGGCCCTAACGCCGGCGGAAAGTCGGTTTGCCTGAAGACGGCCGGACTGCTGCAATACATGCTTCAGTGCGGACTGTCAATCCCCGTAGGCGACCGATCGCACACAGGAATATTCAAGAACATACTTATCGACATAGGCGACGAGCAGAGCATTGAGAACGACCTGAGTACATACTCGAGCCACCTCATGAACATGAAGTACATGATGAAGTTTGCCAACAACAGCACGCTGCTGCTCATCGACGAATTTGGTACGGGCACGGAGCCGCAGATTGGCGGTGCCATAGCAGAAGCCGTGCTGAAGCAGTTCTGCAACAAACATGCCTACGGCATAATAACCACCCATTATCAGAACCTGAAGCACTTTGCCGAAGACCACGAAGGAGTGGTAAACGGAGCAATGCTATACGACCGCCAGCAGATGAAAGCGCTGTTCCAGCTCTCGATAGGCAACCCCGGAAGCTCGTTTGCAATAGAGATAGCGCGCAAGATAGGACTGCCCGAAGAGGTGATAAAGGACGCGAGCGACATTGTTGGAAGCGACTACATACAGAGTGACAAGTATCTGCAAGACATAGTGCGCGACAAACGCTACTGGGAAAACAAGCGACAGAACATTCATCAGCGCGAAAAGACAATGGAGCAGACCATTGCTAAATATGAAAGCGAGGTGAAGGAACTGGAGCAGAGCCGAAAGGACGTGATACGCAAGGCGAAGGAACAGGCCGAAGAACTGCTGCGCGAGAGCAACAAGAAGATTGAGAACGCCATAAGGGAGATACGCGAAAGTCAGGCCGAAAAGGCGGAGACTAAGCGCATAAGGGAAGAACTGAACGCGTTTAAGCAGGAAATCAACGAGGTTGACACTACTGCCAACGACGAGATGATTGCCCGAAAGATAAAACAGATACAGGAGCGCAAGGAGAGAAAGGAGAAGCGCAAGAAGGAGAAGGCCGAGAAGAACAAAGACGCGGCTGCCGCACTGAAAGAGGCAACGCTGAAGAAGAAAGAGAAAGACGCACCGCTGGAAGCCGGCGAGACAGTGCGCATAAAGGGCCTTACATCTGTGGGACGAATAGAAAGCACCGACGGCAAGATGGCAACAGTTATATTCGGCGACATGCGCACCAAGATGCGCGCCGACCGCCTGGAGCGTGCCGACATGCCCAAGAAGGAGGAGCCGAAGACCTACGCGTCAGTGGGACGACAGACGCGCGAGACGATAGACAACCGCAAGCTGAACTTCAAGCAGGACATAGACGTGCGCGGAATGAGGGGCGAAGAAGCCATAAATGCCGTTACATATTTTATCGACGATGCCATACTTGTGGGCATGAGCCGCGTGCGCATTCTGCACGGCACAGGTTCGGGCATACTGCGCCAGCTTATCCGTCAGTATCTGTCGACCGTGCCAAACGTTGTTTCTTACCGCGATGAACACGTGCAGTTTGGCGGTGCCGGAATAACGGTGGTTGACCTTGAGTAAACAGACCGATAATAATCTTCACAATATAAAAATGACTGCTAAGCAAATTATAACATTGCTCAGCAGTCATTTTTGTTTATTATCGCTTACCGAAAATATAAAAACAGAGATAAACAATATCACAATTCCGGCACGGATACTCAACTACAAAAAAGCACAATCACAATGGGTCAACAAGCCGCATCGTGGTTTATTAAAGCGTTATACCTATGCCTTCAGCCGCTTTATAGGTTTGCGACAAACACCGGACAACCGGGTTTGCTGTCAATCTCACTGTAAGAGAATCCCTCAAAATCGAACGACTTCAGCTTGTCGGCATTGTCAATGCGGTTTTGAAGCAGATAGCGCGTCATGGCTCCGCGGCACATCTTGGCGTAAATGACAATAGTCTTCAGCCGTCCGCCCTTGCTGACATAGAACTCCGGGCGAACAACATCAACCTCGCGCGCCACCTTGCGCCAGTTGAACAGTCGCCTCATCTCGCTGCTCGCAAGGTCGACAAGCAGTCCGCCGGAAGTCTTAACCGAATCGATAAGCACATCGGTGAGCAGCGATTTCCAATAGTCGAACATACTCACACCGTTATCCGGCAGCACCACGTTGCCTTCAAGTCTGTAAGGCTTTATCATGTCGGCGGGGCGCAAAAGGCCATACAAGAACGAAGTTATCCACAGATGCTCCTGTGCATAAGTCTGAACTTCGGGCGTAAAGCCCGGCGCATCAAGATATTTATAAACTACGCCCGTATATGCCAAAACAGCCTGAAGCCTCGGTCCTTCGCCCGCAAAGTGCATATACCTCAGCCGGTTCTGCCGCGCAATGTCTGCGTTGCAGTGGAGCATGTCAGCCAGTTCGGCCTCATCATATCCCGCCATCTGCAATGCGTTGTGCATAGCCTCGCCGGCAAAACGCGGCTCGGTCATAATGCCATAATTGCCGTCATCACTTCCGCGCATATCCTTCGCGCATCCAATAAGAATCTGCATATCTGATATTTTATTTAATTCGACATAAAATAATTTATCCGGCGAGAGTCAGACTATAAGCACCGTCCACCGCACACTCACGCCACAAGTGCCCAATAAAGCCATTATTCTGTCAGTGACTCATATTCGCGCTGCATCTTTTTAGGCATCTTCTTCACCACTTCTTCAACCGAATGAAGTATAAGTTCGCAGATAAGACTGTCGGGCACATCGCTATCAAGAGCCACCGTTATCCAATATTTTCTGTCAGAGTGGCGACCGAAGAATATGCCGTCATATCGCTCCATGAGTTCAGCCGACCGCTCCGTGCTGCACTTCATGTTGGCAATAAAGCAGCCGTCTTTGGGCTCCAGACCGCAATATGTGAACATCTTGCCCATAATTTTATACACAAGCACGTCGCTGCCGAAAGGGAAACATTCTTCAACACCCTTCACTGTAAGGCAAAAATCGCGAAACTGTTCTATGTTCATATCTTCAGAGATAATGTTTATGGAGATGCAAATATAACGATTTTGCCGGTTTAATCCAAACCTGGCATGGCGCAATAACAACTATCAAGAAAACAAAAGCCGCAACCTTATTGGCTGCGGCTCTATGTTGTTGCACGGGAAGAGAGGCTCGAACTCCCGACACTCGGTTTTGGAGACCGATGCTCTACCAACTGAGCTATCCCCGTGTTTGCGGCTGCAAAGGTAATGTCTGTTTTTTAATTCTGCAAATCTTTGATAAATTTATTTCATTCAAAAACGCATAATTTATGCCATTTTGTGCTGCAGACGCCTGCAAAGCGGCATTTTTCAGCCACAGACATACAATATTAATGCTTTTCAGCTTACCAGCATTCGATATCCTGCTCGATGTCCTTCATGCTTTCCTTACGGAAGACAGGACTCTTTATGCCCCTTCTCTTCTGATCAAGATAGTCGTCGAGCAGCCTGAAAGCATATTTGCCCAAAAGCAATATTGCCACGAGATTGCAGAGAGCCATCAGGGCCATAGTTACGTCGGCAAGGCTCCACACAAGATTAAGACTTGCCAAAGAGCCAAACATGACCATGCCGACAACCAGAAGACGATAGACAAACACAGGCCACTGGCGCGACGTGAAGAAACGTATGTTGGCCTCGCCGTAATAATAGTTGCCGAGAATGCTGCTGTAGGCGAAGAACAAAGTGGCTATGGCAACATAGACAGTGCCAATGCCGCCCACCTCGTTGGTGAGCGCAGCCTGAGTGAGCTGTATGCCGTCGAGACTGCTGTCTACGCTGTCTTTGCTGAACAGAATGATGAAAGCCGTGCACGAACAGATAAGCAATGTGTCGGTAAACACGCCCAACGCCTGTATGAAGCCCTGCTTGGCGGGATGGGTTACGTGGGCTGTGGCGGCAGCATTGGGAGCCGAGCCCATGCCCGCCTCGTTGCTGAACAGTCCGCGCTTTATGCCCTGCATAAGTGCCGCGCCCATTCCGCCGCCCAAAGCCTGATGCCAGCCGAAGGCGTTGCCTACAATGAGAGATATGACATCGGGTATGCGGCCAATGTTGGTCAGCACGACAAACAGTGCCAACAGGATGTAGCCAACGGCCATTATGGGCACTATGACGCTGCTGAACGCCGCGATGCGATGGATGCCTCCGAAGATGATAAACAGCGTAAGCACCGATATTACGGCGCCCGACAGCACTGGGTCAACGGCAAACGCGCTCTGCAGAGCAGCGCTCATGGTGTTGCTCTGCACCGAATTGAACGCAAAGCCGAACGTTATGGTGATAAGCACCGCAAAAAGGATGCCCATCCAGCGCTTTTTAAGTCCTTTCTCCATATAGTAAGCCGGTCCGCCTATATACGAGTGCTTGCCCTTTATCTTGAACAACTGCGCCAATGACGACTCGACAAATGCGCTGCTTGAACCAAGCAAAGCTATAATCCACATCCAGAACACTGCGCCCGGACCGCCCACGGTTATGGCAGTAGCCACTCCGGCAAGGTTGCCCGTGCCGACGCGGCTTGCCAGCGACACGGTGAAAGCTTGAAAAGAAGATATGTGCTTCTCGTGTCCGTTTATCTTTGCCGTAGAGTCGCCCAGCAGGCGTATCATCTCTCCTATCATGCGAAACTGCACAAATTTAGTCTTGATGCTGAACCATACGGCACAACCCAGCAGCATTACTACAAGTATGTAAGTCCAGAGAATGTCGTTGGTCTCGTTGATTATCTGTGTGAATAGTTCCATGACGCTTATTGGTTTTGTTTAAGTTTAAAATAAAATATATGCTCTCTGAAAACAGTCTCCACCAGGTCGAAACGGATAAAATCGGCCAAAAGGCTGATTACCTGACGGCGGGGAATATGCGACAGTCTGACACACCGGTTAAGCGTAATCTCGCCATACTTCTCCAAAAGGCGCAAGATGCACTGCTCCCGTTCGTTACATCTTATCATCACATCCTTATGGTCATGCCGCCAAATATCGAGATGCACCGGACTGGCAAGTATCGTTTCGTCCTTAATGCGAATGTATGCCTTAGGTTTCTTGTCCTCGTCAACGGCGTATACGGGCTTATGCTGACTTTCGGCAACGCTGACTTCAAGCACATCCTTGCCGTCGACCTTATATATCTGACTGTCGAGAGTAACCGACGGCCTGCAGTATCGCGTTGCGGCAACTTCTATCATGTATATCTCCTCGGCCGAACGTATGCCGGCGATCTTGCCGTTATCCTTAACGCCCACAAGCAGCCGCCCTCCCTCGGTGTTTGAAAAGGCAGAAAGACTGCGCCCTTGGCTTTACATTCATATAGCACTTCATCTTCTCCGTATACATAATAGAATCCCGCTATTCCTTTGATGATCTTACCCTGCATGTATTACTCTGCTTTCTTGAAAGTAAGTGGATACTGTCCCAGCTGTTGGATCGTCCCATCCACTACTTCTGACACATATAATGTACCTTCGCTGACTCCCGGAGCTCCGGTAACATCCAGTGTATATGGGAATTTTATCTGTTTGCAGTCCACAATAATCGAAGACTGTGTTTCTCCGTTCACATCCTGAAGAAGTTCCAGTCGAACCTGTCCTCCCTGATATCCGGTCGGTGTATTCAGTGTCTGTGTACATTTCCATACTTCACCATTTGCAGCTGCTGCACTCTGCTGTGTGCTATCTGTGCTCTGTGCTGATGCAGTATTATCTGTTGCTGATGTATCTTCTGTATCAGAAGCCGGAGCTTCATTTCCACTGCTTACTACAATTTCAATCGGCTGATCCGGATCTGCTGTTTCATCTGCTGCCGGATTCTGAGAAATAACTTCCCCAGATGCCACATCGCTGCTTAGTTCATGGCAAAGTATTTGAAACCACAAACGACAGAAAAGGATATGCAAAAGCAT
>OHAI01001768.1_pt1 | contig 16392 bp, 14 predicted proteins | sample 1577091 | NCBI WGS metagenome assembly OHAI01 (sample SAMEA3541548, study PRJEB24748) | human gut metagenome | biome: human gut; feature: human-associated habitat; material: faeces | place: China | collected 2012
CTTTTGGACTTAAGGGTCTTGCAATCACAAGACCAAGGGTACACACAGCTGCGGCGTTGCGGCTGTGTGCGGCGTGTCTGTTCAGACAGCAATTTATTATAGCAAGTCCGGCGGCGTCTGTCAAGCCCTTGGATGAAAAAAGTGCTGAAAAAAATCCTTTGCTTTTTTTGCCATAGGGGACTATAATATAGTCGCTTTCTGATGATACCGTGGAACAAAGTGCTGCTGCGGCGGCAGGAAAGTGGGAAATTTAAAAAATCGGAAAAGGAGCGTATCTATGTACTCGATATTCCGCAATCTGGCAATCATCATCCTGAGTGCAAAGTTTTTTGGGCTGGTAGCACGCAAGTGCAAGGCTCCGCAGGTGGTGGGCGAGATCCTGGCAGGTCTTGTCATCGGCCCCTGTGTGCTCAACCTGGTGCAGACCAGTGACTCCATTGCCACCTTCGCCGAGATCGGCGTGGTGCTGCTGATGTTCACCACGGGCCTGGGCACCAACCTGAAGGAACTGATCAAGGCAGGCCCCATCGCCACCCTGATCGCCGCCGTGGGCGTGGCTGTGCCCCTGGTGGGAGGCACCTTATTATATGGTGCCTTCTACGGCTTTGCAGCAGTGGGCAGCCCGGAGTTTTACAGGGCTCTGTTCATCGGCACCATTATGACCGCCACCAGCGTGTCCATCACGGTGGCCACCCTGCAGGAGCTGGGCCACCTGAAGAGCTTTCTGGGCACCACCATCGTCAGTGCAGCCGTTATTGACGATGTGATGGGTATCGTGGTGCTTACCTGTGTGCTGGGTGCCAGCAGCGGCACCGGTACGGGTCTGGGCAAGGTGCTGTTCAACACCCTGCTGTTCTTTGCCACCGCTGTGGGTGTGGGCCTGGTGGTCCATTACGCCATGAAGTGGCTGGATCAGCGCAACCCTCACACCCAGCGTATCACCATCGTGAGCCTAGCCTTCTGCTTTGGCATGGCCTATGTGGCCGAGGCCTACTTTGGCATTGCCGATATTACCGGTGCCTACATTGCCGGCATCGTGCTGTGCACCATGAATGACGCACCCTATGTGGAGCGCCGGGTGGATATCAGCAACTATATCATCTTTGCACCTATCTTCTTTGCCTCCATCGGCCTTAAGACCGATATCAGCGGCCTGACCCCGGAGATCCTGCTGTTCTGCGTCTGCTTTGTGATTGTGGCACTGGTCACCAAGATCGTGGGCTGCGGCCTGGCTGCCAAGATCTGCCGCTTCAACTGGGGCGACTCCCTGAAGGTTGGTGTCGGCATGATGACTCGCGGCGAGGTGGCACTGATCGTGGCACAGAAGGGTCTTGCCATCGGCGTGGTAGACCCGGTCTACTTTACCGCCGTGATCCTGTTGATCGTGGTGTCCAGCGTGGCCACCCCGCTGGCACTCAAGGCGATGTTCACCAAGCACCCGCCCGTGCCGCATCCCAGTCAGGCAAAATAAATGATGCTGCTGCGCAAATGATGTTTTGCTTCGCAAAAATGATGTGCGCTGCGGCGCATGAAGGACACTACGGCAGCATAGAAAAACACCCCGGAAAAGCGAAAGCCTCCGGGGTGTTTTCATTATCATTTTATTTTACAGCGTCTTGCAGAACTCCTTCAGGTAGGCACGGAAGGCCTCGCCGATCTCCGGGTGCTGCAGGGCCAGCTCCACCTGAGCCTCTACCACTTTGAGCTTGTTGCCCATGTCGTAGTGCTTGCCGGTAAACTCCACGGCCGTCATGCCGCCGTAATTGCGGGCGTACTCGGCCATGGCGTCGGTCAGCTGGATCTCACCGCCGGCACCGGGTTTGGTGTGGGCCAGCAGGTCGTAGATCTCCGGGGTGAGCAGCACGCGGCCCAGGATGGAATAATTGCTGAACTCCTGACCCTTTTTGGGCTTCTCGATCATGTCATCCACTGATATCTTACTGAGATGTTTATTGATAAATACCTGCTGAACCATACGTACGATTGCACTGACGATCCAGTAGATACCGATACCAGTCGGTAATGTAAATACCATAACCAGTGAGAACAGAGGCATTGTCATATTCATAGTTCTCATTGTTGCTGCTGTCGGGTCATCTTTATCTGCCGGTCTGTTAGAACCATTTACTGCCATAGACAGTTTCATATTCAGATACTGTGTAAATGCAGATAATACCGGAAGTAAAATTGCTGTGATAACCAGCGCTGCCGCTGAATATCCCATTGTCTCTCCGCTTTTTGCCATGCTAAGCATGTTACCCGGAGTGATTGTCATATCCGGAATTGTGAGAAACTTATTTGCCTGAGCTGTAATATTTGGTACGTAATCAGAAATTCTGTAAATGACCGGATACAATGCGAACAAAAACGGCATCTGGATCAGTAACGGAAGGCATCCTCCCATCATGGATACGCCATACTTGTCATACACCTGCTGTATCTCTTCCTGCTGTTTCAGCATTGAAGCCTGATCTTTTTTGTTCTTGTACTTCTTCTGGATAGCCATGACTTCCGGCTGTACAACGGCCTGCATCTTAGATGATCTCTGCTGATTAATTGTCATCGGCAGCATCAGGGTATATACAAGAATCGTATACAGGATAATAGATATACCAACCAGACCGGTGTCACTTGGAAGTGCGCCATCTAACATCGTATAGATAAAATTCATGACTTTACCTAATACCCAGCAGATCTGTCCGACAATCGGCCAATTTGCTGCACTTAGTAAATTTCCTACCATCTCTTTTTCCTCCATCGGATTTTGTAATTCTTTTTAAGGAACAGGGTCATATCCTCCTTTTGAAAAAGGATTGCAACGCAAGATTCTCCAGGCAGCAAGAAGACCTCCCTTAAAGGCCCCGTACTTTTCAATTGCTTCTATCGCATATCTGGAACAGGTCGGATAATACTTACAGGAAGAATATCCCTTTGCTCCTGATAAATACTTTTGATAGAATCTGATGATACCAAGCAGAATCTTTTTCATCACGCAATTACCCCTTATATATATTATGAAGACGTGCCAGGTGGATCAGTGCGCTCTCTATGTCGCGGTAATTCTTACCCTTAGCTGCACCTCTTGCGATAACTACGATATCGCGCCCACTGCTGAACATGTCTTCTTGTAGCCGGTAACTCTCTCGGATCAACCTAGTTAATCGGTGTCTTACGATACTGTTTCCCACTTTTTTACTTACAGATATTCCCAATCGATTACCTTCCGTCTGATTCTCCAGTACATACATGACAAGATACTTGTTCGCATAAGAACTTCCTTTTTTATATACATGTTGAAAATCCTTATGTTTTTTCAATGATTCGGAATATTTCATGCTTTAATCTCCTATTTTTTGAAAGAAGAAAAGGCCACATATATGCGGCCTACGCTGATAATTTCTTTCTTCCTTTTGCTCTTCTTGCTGCAAGTACTTTTCTTCCGCCTGCAGTACTCATTCTTGATCTGAAACCATGTACTTTAGATCTTTGTCTCTTTTTTGGCTGGAATGTCATTTTCATAGATATCCACCTCCTTATATTTTTCCAAGGGTTGCCCCATATTTTTTCTTAAGACATCAGCTTTGATTATATAAAAAAAATCTTGATACGTCAAGCATTACCGATGATTTTCTTTACTTTTTAATTGCTTAAATACATATTTTGATGTAAAATAGATAAAGAGTAGACTTGGGAAGTAGGAGTTTGTTTAAAATGAACGAAGTGAAAGAAAAATGGCCTGAGATCATCGAACATTTACGAGTGGAACACGAGCTGCTGAATGTATCCTTTAATACGTGGATAAAGCCGCTGAAAGTTTACGATGTCATCGATGACACTGCTTATATTCTTGTGAACAAGGATTCCAGTGTTGAATACATCGATAAGAAGTACCGTCTCCCACTCATGGTATGTATTGCTGAGATTACAGGCAAAGAGTACGAGATACAGTTTGTATCGGAAGATGACGATAAACTGAATGAAATTCATAATGCATCTATTGATAACGGTCAAAAGAAAAAGACGAAGTCCTTAGCAGAGAAAGCAGGGCTGAATCCAAAATATACTTTTGATACTTTTGTTGTAGGCGGAAATAACAACTTCGCTCATGCAGCTTCATTGGCCGTTGCCGAATCTCCCGGTGAAGTGTACAACCCTCTCTTTTTATATGGAGGTGTTGGACTTGGAAAAACCCATTTGATGCATTCCATTGCACACTTCATTTTGGACAAGAATCCGAAGAAAAAAGTATTATATGTAACCAGTGAGACGTTCACCAACGAACTGATTGATGCCCTGAGGAATGGTAAAACAGCCGGTAATGAATCTGCCATGCTGAACTTCCGTGATAAATACAGGAACATTGATGTTCTGTTGATTGACGATATCCAGTTTATAATAGGTAAAGAAAGTACTCAGGAAGAGTTCTTCCATACTTTCAATCACCTTCATACACTTGGAAAACAGATCATAATCTCCAGTGATAAACCTCCGAAAGATATCGAGACACTGGAATCCAGACTCCGCACACGTTTTGAGTGGGGTCTCATTGCTGATATCTCATCTCCGGATTATGAGACACGTATGGCAATTCTCCAGAAGAAGATCGAACTGGATCATCTGGAAAAATATAACATTAAGAATGATGTACTGGACTATATTGCAGCCAACGTCAAATCTAACATCCGTGAGCTGGAAGGTTCTCTGAATAAACTCATTGCCCTCTATAAGCTCAACAACAATAATAATCCGATTGATATTGCTCTTGCAGCAGAAGCATTAAAAGATATTATTTCTTCTGATAATAGAAGAGAAGTTACTCCGGAACTGATACTTGATATCGTTGCGGATCATTTTGGTATCACCGTTGCTGACCTTAAAAGCAAAAAACGTGATTCGGAGATTGCCGTTCCACGTCAGATCTGTATGTATCTGATGCGTACTATGACCGATACTGCCCTGAAAGGAATTGGTGCAGTTCTTGGAGGTAAAGACCACTCTACTGTCAAATATGGAGTAGAAAAGATTGCCAAGGATATCGAATCAGATGAGATGATGACGAATACAATCAATATAATAAAGAAGAAAATCAACCCGGCTTAGGATTTTCCATATAGTTATCCACAATTTATCCACATTATCCACATTTTTGGATACTTGTGTGGATAGTATGTGGACAGTGCGTGGAAAATTCTCCGATTTATTTGGATATGGTGTGGAGAAGTGATTTTTTGTCCATTTTTCCAAAAAGCAACAAAAATGTTTTCCAAAGCAGTTCCACACATTTTCCAGTTTAATTTCACAGACTTATCAAAGCGCGAAACGCCTGAGTTTACTGGGCGCGCAGGGGTTTTCCTCTTATCCACAGCCCCTAAGGCGAATAAGGCGGAAAAAATTTATTTATTTCTATATATGCGTAACGTGGGAAAGGAGGTTTACACATATGAAAATCGTATGTAACAAATCAGACCTTGTAAAAGGAGTTAATATTGTTTCTAAAGCTGTTCCTGGAAAAACAACAATGCCAATATTGGAATGTATCTTAATTGATGCCACTACTGACATTATTAAGTTGACTGCCAACGATATGGAACTTGGCATCCAGACAGAAATTGCAGGTGAGATCATTGATCGTGGTATGATTGCCATTGATGCAAAGATTTTTTCTGAAATTGTTAGAAAACTTCCGGATAATGAAGTTTCGATAGAAACTGATGACAGACTTCAGACAACTATTGTGTGTGAAAAAGCAAAATTTGATATTTCCGGAAAACCTGGCAATGAATTTGCTTATCTTCCAATTATTGAGAAAGATGATTCTATAGCAATTTCACAGTTTACTTTGAAAGAAGTTATTCGTCAGACTATCTTTTCTATTGCTGATACAGAAAGCAACAAATTAATGACCGGAGAATTATTTGAAATAAAAGATAATGTTTTAAGAGTTGCATCTTTGGATGGACATCGAATTTCTATCCGTAAAATTGAATTGAAAAATCCAGTAAGTGATTATAAGATGGTTGTACCTGGTAAAACTTTAATTGAAATTAGTAAAATTTTATCCGGAGAAGCTGAGAGTATGGCCGAAATTTCTTATACAAATAACCATATTGTGTTTGAATTCGACAATACAATCGTTGTTTCCAGACTTATTGAAGGCGATTATTTTAAAATTGATCAGATGCTGTCCAGTGATTACGATACAAAAGTAAGAATTAACAAAAAAGAATTCTTAAATTGTATCGACCGCGCAACACTTCTCATCAAAGAAGGAGATAAAAAACCGATCATCATTGACATCCAGGATGAAATGATGGAGTTAAAAATCAAATCTCAGATCGGATCCATGAATGAAGAGATCATGATCACGAAAGAAGGAAAAGATCTGCTGATCGGATTCAATCCGAAATTCCTGATCGATGCACTCCGTGTTATCGATGATGAGGAAGTGACGATCTATCTGATGAATGCAAAAGCACCTTGCTTTATCAAGGATGATGCGGAAAGTTATGTCTACCTGATCCTTCCGGTCAACTTTAACTCCGCAGCATAGGACTGTCCGGGAAGACCTGAAGAGAGCCTTTTCGGGTACGAAATAAAAAACAAGATGAAATGCAGGAATGCTTGCAAAAGTATATAGCAATGAGTATAATAAAACAACGGCTAAAAGAAGAAAAATATGCATAAAAATACAAAGAAATGCATATTCGAGAGAGGATACAAGACGTATGGAGACAATTATATTACGAGGTGAATATATCAAGCTTGGACAGGCTTTAAAAGCTGCGGGAATGGTGGAATCCGGAGTAGAAGCAAAAGAAGTGATACAGGAAGGTCTGGTCATGGTAAATGGCGAGACAGATACACGCCGCGGACGTAAGTTATATGGCGGCGATATCGTATTATTTGACGGAGAAGAGATCAGAATTGAAGGTTAATTCCCTGAAATTAAAGAATTTTAGAAATTATGATCTTCTGAATGTGGAGTTTGACGGTTCTACGAATATTTTTTACGGGAACAATGCGCAGGGGAAGACGAATATTCTGGAGGCGGTGTATCTGTCCGGAACGACCAAATCCCACCGCGGGTCGAAAGACAGGGACATGATACGGTTCGGTGAGGATGAATCCCACATTGAGACTGTGGTGGAGAAGAATGGTATCAGTTATCAGATCGACATGCACCTGAAGAAGAACAGCCCGAAAGGGATTGCGATAAACAAGATGCCGATCCGGAAAGCAAGTGAACTTTTCGGGATCGTAAATCTTGTATTCTTCTCGCCGGAAGACCTCAATATCATCAAGAACGGACCTGCAGAGAGACGTAGATTTATCGATCTGGAACTTTCGCAGCTCGATAAGGTGTACCTGAATAACCTGTCGAACTATAACCGTATCGTGAACCAGCGAAACCGTCTGCTGAAAGAGTTAAGTTTCGGCGGTAAGAAAGAACTTTCAGATACACTGGAAATATGGGAGATGCAGATGGTACAATATGGGGAGAGGCTGATCGCCAGAAGGAAAGAATTTGTCGCACAGATCAATGAGATCATTGCGAAGATCCATCAGAAGCTGACCGGCGGCAAAGAAAGCCTGCAGATCATATATGAGCCAAGTACGGGGGATCTGCCGTTTGAACAGGCACTGAAACGGTATCGTGACAGAGATCTCAGAATGAATGCTCTTCTGCAGTTCCGCACTGATCTTCTTGGTCTCCCAATACAGTTCTTCGCTGCATCGGCCAGCGGGAACGATCCCTTCCATGTATTTTTGTATAAAATGCAGGCTTTCATTTACCTGTCTGCAATATTCTCTGATCAGTTCTTCTCTTTTTGACATAATAAAAAACCGCCCTTAAATTAAAATTTAAGGGCGGAACATTCTTCCGCGGTACCACCTTAATTCGCCCATCTCTCACGGGATCAGGCCTCTGCAACTACGGATAAACAAACGCCCATCGATAGTCAGGTACGATAACGGGTACTCCCGTTGCAGCCTGTCCGCATCTGCCGGATATCCTGTCCGAATACGAAGTCGGTGCAAAGCTCCGAGACCATGTTCAAAGAAGCCTTCCATATCCCTTCCCACCTGCCGGGACTCTCTGCGACGTATCTCTTCTCCTACTCTTCTCTTCACAGCCTTTATGTCTTTAACTGTTTGTATTTTATTCCTTTCGCGGACATTTGTCAACACTTTGTTTTTGTCACAAACACAAACAGTGGAGCAACTTTCGCGACTCCACTGTTCTTATCCATTTTATATCTTACAGTTGTGCAATATCCACCAACGTCAGTTCCTTACAATCGTTCATATGCTCCATGCTGGTCACGAGAGCATTGGCGGTGTCCATTGCAGTGATGCAGTAGATACCGGTCTCGATAGCGGTACGGCGGATCAGGAAACCGTCTCTGGTCTTGTCGCGGCCCTGGGTCGGGGTATCGATGACAAGGTCGATCTTGTGTCCCAGGATCAGGTCCATAACGGTCGGGGATTCCTGAGAGATCTTGTTGACCTTTCTTGCCTTCACACCTGCTTCGTTCAGAGCAGCTGCGGTACTTCTGGTAGCATAAATGGTGTATCCCAGCTTTTCGAAGCGTCTTCCGACTTCAATGGCTTCACCCTTATCCGCATCCTTCACGGTGATGATCATGTTCTTGTACTTGGGCAGTTCTACACCTGCTCCCAAGAATGCCTTGTACAGAGCCTCATTGAAGGTCTTGGCGATACCCAGACACTCACCGGTAGACTTCATCTCCGGTCCTAAGCTGATCTCGGCACCGCGGATCTTCTCGAAGGAGAACACGGGCATCTTGATGGCAAAATACTCTGCCTCAGGCTGTAAGCCGGGCTCGTAGCCAAGCTCACGGATGGTCTTGCCGATGATCACTTCGGTAGCCAGATCCACGATAGGAATACCGGTTACCTTGCTGATATAAGGTACGGTACGGGAAGAGCGGGGGTTAACCTCAATGACATATACTTCATCACCGATGGCAATGAACTGGATATTGATCAGTCCCTTGACATGCAGTGCCTTTGCCAGTCTTCTGGTGTACTCTGCGATCTTCTCTTTTACTACTTTATCAATAGTCGGAGCCGGATATACGGAGATACTGTCTCCGGAGTGGATACCGGTTCTCTCGATATGCTCCATGATACCGGGGATCAGGATATCGGTACCGTCGCATACGGCATCGACCTCGATCTCCTTACCCTGTAAATACTTATCTACCAGGATCGGGTGATCCTGTGCGATACGGTTGATGATCTCCATGAATTCTTCGATCTCTTCATCGGAGATAGCGATCTGCATGCCCTGTCCGCCCAATACATAGGAAGGACGCACCAGTACGGGATAGCCCAGTCTGTTAGCAACCGCCTTAGCTTCCTCTGCGGTGTATACAGTACCGCCGGCTGCACGGGGAATCCCGGTCTCTTCCAGAATCTTGTCGAACAGTTCTCTGTCCTCAGCGGCATCTACATCCTCCGCCTTGGTACCTAAGATAGGCACGCCCATCTTCATCAGGCTCTCAGTCAGCTTGATAGCGGTCTGTCCGCCGAACTGTACCACAGCACCATCGGGATGCTCAATATTTACGATAGATTCCACATCTTCCGGAGTCAAAGGCTCGAAATACAGCTTGTCCGCAATATCGAAGTCGGTACTTACGGTCTCCGGGTTATTATTGATGATAATGGTCTCATAGCCTGCCTTGGAGAATGCCCAGGTAGCATGTACAGAACAATAGTCGAACTCGATACCCTGTCCGATACGGATAGGACCGGAACCCAGTACCAGGACTTTCTTGCGTCCGGTGGTCTCCTTGGCTTCGCACTCGCCGCCGAATACAGAATAGTAATAAGGAGTGGAAGCTGCGAACTCTGCAGCACAGGTGTCTACCATCTTGTAGACAGCCTTAATGCCGTTGTCATAACGCATCTTCTTGATCTCCTCCTCGGTCTTGCCGGTCAGTCTTGCGATGACGTTATCCGGGAACTCGATTCTCTTGGCTTCCTTCAACAGATCAACCGTCAGCGGCTGTGTCTCCAGCGCATGCTCCATCTCGGTCAGAATGGCAATCTTGTCGATGAACCACAGGTCGATCTTGGTAATGTCGTGAATCTGCTCGTAGCTGATGCCCTTACGGATAGCTTCCGCAATGACATAAATACGCTGGTCATCCACGATCTTCAGACGCTCTAACAGTTCCTCCACAGACAAAGCGCTGAAATCATAGCTGCGCAGGCAGTCCACATGCTGCTCCAGGGAACGGATAGCCTTCATCAGTGCTCCCTCGAAGTTATTGCAGATACTCATAACCTCACCGGTTGCTTTCATCTGGGTGGTCAGAGTACGTTTTGCAGTGATAAATTTATCAAAAGGCAGTCTGGGAATCTTCACGACACAGTAGTCCAGTGTCGGCTCGAAGCTGGCATAGGTCTTGTGGGTGATGGCGTTCTTGATCTCATCCAGGGTAAAGCCCAGTGCGATCTTCGCTGCTACCTTTGCGATAGGATAACCAGTCGCCTTACTTGCCAGTGCCGAAGAACGGCTGACACGGGGGTTAACCTCGATAACACAATATTCAAAGCTGGTGGGATGCAGTGCAAACTGTACGTTACATCCACCGGTGATCTGCAGTTCGTTGATGATCTTCAGAGCGGAAGTACGTAACATCTGGTACTCCTTGTCGCTCAGGGTCTGGGAAGGAGCTACTACGATACTGTCTCCGGTATGCACGCCGACGGGATCGATGTTCTCCATGTTACATACGGTGATGCAGTTGCCTGCGCTGTCACGCATTACTTCGTACTCGATCTCTTTCCAGCCTGCAATACAACGCTCTACCAGTACCTGACCCACACGGGACAGACGTAAACCGTTCTCCAGGATCTCTTCCAGTTCCACCTGATTGTGGGCGATACCGCCACCGGAACCTCCCAGGGTATAAGCGGGACGCAGTACGACCGGATAGCCGATGGTATTGGTGAATTCCACACCGTCTTCCACATTTTCAACGACCCTGGATGCTGCACAGGGCTCACCGATGCGCTCCATCAGGTCTTTGAACTCCTGACGTCCTTCGGCGTTACGAATGGTAGCTGCGGTAGTACCTAACAGCTTTACATTATGAGCAGCCAGGAAACCGGACTCCTCCAGCTCCATACCGAGGTTCAGACCAGCCTGTCCTCCCAGGGTGGGAAGGATGCTGTCGGGCTTTTCCTTTTCAATGATCTGCTCCAGAACCTTTACGTTCAGGGGCTCGATATATACCTTATCTGCGATATCTTTATCAGTCATGATGGTCGCAGGGTTGGAGTTCACCAGGATTACCTCTACTCCCTCTTCCTTCAGGGAGCGGCAAGCCTGGGTACCTGCATAGTCGAATTCCGCTGCCTGTCCGATGACAATAGGACCGGAGCCGATTACCATTACTCGTTTTACATTAGGATTCTTGGGCATCTTAGTTCTCTCCTCTCATCATATGAATGAACCGGTCAAACAGGTAACCGGAGTCCTGGGGTCCCGGACATGCTTCCGGGTGGAACTGTACGGTGAAAATGTTCTTGCCGGTGTAGGACAGACCCTCGTTGGTACCGTCGTTGACATTGATAAATGCGGGAACCGCTACGGAAGGATCCAGCTTGTCGGTATCTACCACATATCCATGGTTCTGAGAAGAAATATATACTCTTCCGGTCATCAGATCCTTTACCGGATGGTTGCCTCCTCTGTGTCCGTATTTCATTTTATGGGTATCTGCGCCGGTAGCCAGAGCCATCAGCTGATGTCCCAGACAGATTGCGAAAATAGGAATCTCGGTATCGTATAACTTTTTGATCTCGGCGATCACACCGGTACACTCCTTGGGGTCTCCCGGTCCGTTACTTAACATGATACCGTCGGGATTATCATCAATGATCTCCTGTGCGGGAGTTCCAGCGGGGTATACGGTCACCTCACAGCCTCTCTCTGCCAGGGATCTGGCGATATTTCTCTTGGCTCCCAGGTCTAACAGAGCTACCTTTAGTCCCTGTCCGGACAGCTCCGTTACCAGTGCTGGCTTGGGCTCTCTGACACCCTTTTCATAAGCTTCTTTATCAAAACGCGCTGCACCGGAGAGAGGTCCGTTCTGTGCCAGCTCCGTGGTGGGCGCTACCACATATTTTTCCCTGCAGGTCACCTTTTCCACGACCTTGCCTGTGGTATATGCTTTCAGCTTCGGAAGCACTTCGTTCAGGTCATAGGCTTCGTTGGTGGTGATCATACCGTTCATGGTACCCTTCTCACGCAGGATCTTGGTCAGCGCACGGGTATCGATTCCGGCGATACCGGGCACACCGTTCTCCTCTAAGTATTCCTGTATTGTGCAGTCACAGCGGAAGTTGCTGGGAATACGTGAAAGCTCTCTGACGATGAATCCATCCGGCCAGGGTCTCTCCGACTCGCAGTCATCCCTGCATATGCCATAGTTACCGATCAGGGGGTAAGTCATGCATACAGCCTGTCCTGCATAGGACGGATCCGTCAGGACCTCCAGATATCCGGCCATGGATGTGTTAAATACGATTTCACTGATGATCTCTTTGTCTGCACCGATGTGCGTTCCTTCGAACACCGTTCCATCTTCCAAAATCAAAAATGCCTTCATTCTTTCCTCACATTCTGCCGCTTTTTGCGACGTTTGTATTTCCAGTGTGTTTCTCTACTGCTTAATCGATTCATTATATCATAAAAAAAAATGCGTCGCAATAGACCCTGTCTGCGTAAAAACCTACAAAAAACAATTACGCAATCCCAATACTCCTTGGAGAATCTGACAAAGCTGTGTAAAAGCTTACATTTTCCATTGCTTTTTCCACCGGGTCTGATATAGAATAGATATATATTTTCTATTTTTCAATTATCACAAAACGTTGTTTTCATACAGCAGATTGGACAGGCATCTATGGATCGTATCGAAAATGCTCAAATGAACTCCCAGGGAACCCGCAAACTCTATTATGAAAATGTGCACCAGACGGATTTTACCGCTGTGGTGATGGAATGTGTTCCCGACAAGGAAGAGGGATATTACAGGATCGTTCTGGACGCTTCCGCTTTTTTCCCGGAAGAGGGCGGTCAGTCCGCCGACAAAGGCACCTTAAACGGACAGGAAGTACTGGATGTCAGCATCAAGCAGGGCATCCTGTATCATAAAGTGGCCTGTGAGTTTCCCGTCAGCACCCGGGTCACCGGTCATGTGGACTGGAACCGCCGGTTTGATTTCATGCAGCAGCACTCCGGTGAGCATATGATCTCCGGCTTACTGCACTCTCATTTCGGACTGGAAAACGTAGGCTTCCATTTAAGCGACAGAGAAGTGACACTGGATATGAACGGAGAAGTCTCTCTGGAGCAGCTGCGTCTCATCGAACAGGAGGCCAACGCTTATGTCTGGAAAAATCTTCCGGTCAACATCAGCTGGCCCTCCTCCGAAGAACTGTTAAGCTTAAACTACCGCAGCAAGCTGGCTCTCACGGAAAATGTACGTATCGTCGAGATCCCCGGCGTGGATCTGTGTGCCTGCTGTGCTCCGCATGTAGATACCACCGGACAGATCGGTCTCATCAAAGTTGTAAATGTGCAGAGCCACAGAGGCGGTGTCCGCATCAATATTCTCTGCGGAAACCGTGCTCTGGCAGATTATACTGAAAAACAGGATTCTGTCTGGGCAATTTCTTCTCTGCTCTCAGCGAAACAGCCGGAAGTAGCAGGTGCTGTTGCCCGCGCCAAAGAGGATGCAAGGCTGCAAAAAGAGCGCGCCAATGCCCTGCAGGCAGAGCTACTGAACGTACAGATGGACGCACTTCCCTCCCCGGAAAAAGTACGCCACGTGCTTCTCTTCGTCGGTGAACTGGATGCCATCGCCCTACGAAACGCTGTGAATACCCTGACCGGAAAATATTCCGGTTACTGTGGTATCTTTGCCGGAGATGATACAAACGGTTATCGATTTATTGTAGGCAGTGCTTCCTGTAACTGTCAGGAACTGGCAGACCGCATGCGCCGGGAACTTTCTGCAAAAGGTGGCGGATCCGCTCCCATGATCCAGGGGAATGTTGCTGTCACGGCAGATACCCTGCAGACAATGTGGGTGTCGCTGTAATGACCATACTTTCTGCCTATATATGCATTTCGGCACATGAATTCCGTATTCAAAATTTCCACATGGAAAACCCCCGGCATGACCATCTGTCATACTCCGGGGGTCTGTTTGTATATTTTATATATTTTTCGTTTCGGGAAATCTGATTATTTCTCTTCTGTTGCTGCATTCTTCTTCAGTGCTACGCTGACTGCCTTCGCAACGCCACCACCTACTACACAGCTCATAGGCATCTCCAGTGCTCCGTTGATACCACAGAATGCTACGGCGAACATAAACAGATTCGCTCCGGTTGCATTCATGCTCTGCAGATACTCGGTATGACCGAAGCAGATCATCAGAGTAGACATGAAGAACAGGGTGTTCATAAATGCTCCCAGCAGACCGGTCACGAAGTAAGTTACGGTCTTCGTCTTGTCAATCTTCCACAGTGCCTTGAAGATCACGCCGGACAGCCATCCCATCAGGGTTCTGGTAGGGATGCATACCAAGAAAGTGAAAAACGGATTCATTGCTACCAAAGCTGCTCCAAAAGGGTCTCCTGCAAAACACTGGTAAAAGCTAGTAAGTCCAAATACCAGTCCCAGTACGGCTCCGCCTGCGGGTCCTAAGATCATTGCACCGATTACTACGGGAATGGTCATCAGGGAGATTGCTAACGGTCCGATGCGCAGATACCCAAGCGGGGTAAACGCCAGAATCAGCATGATCGCGATGAGTACGGCCAATTGTACCATCTCAAGTGTCTTGTTTTTTTTCATATGAAATTTCCTTTCCGCGCTTTTTGCGCCTTTGCTACTATTCCTCCCCTTTTATGGAGGATATAATTACAAGTTCTTGAAGAAAATAACATAAATGTATACAAAATACAAGTACATTTTTTAATACAATCAACGTACGGTGCGATACCACTTCAACGCCGATGTATAGGCTTCATATACTGTATTCATATCAATATTCTTTAATAGCATCAGGCGGGATACCTCCGCCCAGTTGGCTGTCTCATACTGCAGCATAAAATCGTACACCGGTGCCAGTACGCCGATGCGGTAGATCAGTGCATTGCTGATCTCGCCAGCCACATGGACCACCTTCAAAGCCTCTGCCATAGGTTTCTCAAGGATCACATCCAGCACAGAGAACAATCCCATCAGGAACAATTCATCCTTCTGCGCCTTCAGGCCAAACGCTTCCGCCAGATTCTCGGCAAATTTCGCACGAAGCAGAGATAATCTGGTGACCTCATTCGGCTTATCCGCATACAAAGCATTGGCTACTGCCGTGTTGATCCACTTTTTCAGTTCCCGTTGTCCCAGCATGGCAGCTGCATGACGGATAGACGTAATCTCCGAATTTACAGCCAGTGGCTGAACCATTTTCAGCAGATCGATCGTAAGTGCGGTATCACGGCTGATGATATCCGCCGCTGTCGTGAGTTCAAAATCCGGGCTGTTCACAATATTCAGCAGGTCAATATAGTTACCCTTCAAGGGTGCCACATCCGTCTGTCCCTTCGTAATGGGAACTCGATAGAACTTACCCTCATAGAAACGATATCCGCCGGTCTCCTTCAGTCTCTCGAAGTCCTCCATGGTATCAATATTACCGGCACACAGACTGATATTCGGGAATAATTTTCCGAAATAAATCTTGGCTTTGTCAATGGCGATTTTACGATTATTCAGAAGAACATAATCCATCAGCTTCAGGACTTCTCTGTAATTTTCAAAATCACTGACCGCAAGCTTGCGAATGGCAAGTTTATAGCCTTGCTGTTTCAATTCCTTCAGACGATTGACATACATTTCAATCGGCGGAATGGTATTATCGATCAAAAGTACGATTTTTTCATGAGGTGCATCGCACTGCTCCGGAATATCCGCAAAAATCGAGATATTGCTGATCGGTACGAAGATTTCTTTTCCCTGAGACAAGGTATCAATACCCATTTTCTGGATCAGTTCCAGACCCGTGATCTGGGATGCCCCGTCGAACTGTGCGGTTCCAAGCAACAGAGGATTCAACAGGAAATTCTCCCTCTGGGTAAAAAAGGAGTAGGCACAAACGGCCATATTTTCATCAAAAAGCGGTACTAATGTAAGCAGCATATTTTTACCTCCCAATCTATCTATATTATACCGATTCCGACAGGACTTTACAAGTGGTACTATCAGCACAGAGATGTAAATAGAGAGTTAGTAAAGAAATGCTATCAAATCCCCGTAGCCCTTGGCAGGGTATAAGA
>OHAI01001773.1_pt1 | contig 16370 bp, 10 predicted proteins | sample 1577091 | NCBI WGS metagenome assembly OHAI01 (sample SAMEA3541548, study PRJEB24748) | human gut metagenome | biome: human gut; feature: human-associated habitat; material: faeces | place: China | collected 2012
GCGATGAGCAAGACGCCTACAGAAACGCATAAGCAGACCGGAGAGTATGTGAAATAAAGATTTATTCAAATATATACGTTCTAATGACGATTAGGGTTTAAGGAAACATAATATGTCATGAGGGCTGTCCAAGAGCAGGACAGTCCTCATTACGTATAAGCCGACGGCAGCACGCTACAAGGATGAAACCGGGATACAGAGCCGGTCAAACCTATCGTGCCAGAACATACGGGCACGCTTCACGTAAACATTTATTAACGAAAACCCGACGCTTATTTAACACATCATTCTCACTCGTTCTGTATCGTGAAAGACACGTCCGGCACAATCACACAGGCATGGCAGCAGCACGGAAAAGCCCGTTTCGCATCCCATATGAGCGCACAGACGGTGCGGAAGAGGCTGTTCAGTGGCGCAGGAAAGGCTCTTCCGCATCACGGAAAAGGCTCTTCGGCGGTGCGGAAGAGGCTCTTCGGCAAAACGGAACATTATCACCGGTCGTGCGGAAAAACGCTATTACGCTGTCTGTAAGCACATTATGCAATACCCTGAAAAATACGTACCGAAGCACGGAAAGCCGCATATTAGAAAACCGGAGGAATTTCAGGCTGTCCAGACAACCTGTTTTTTAACATTCAAAGACGTGTTTTCCTCATCGGAACAACTGCCGGACGGGGCATCGCATTCTATGGCGAGACATCATTATAAAATGGAGTCAAAACCTTTGTGTTTTATTGTAAATATATTATCTTTGTACGTTATATCACACATTGTGACCGCATACCTGACGCGAGACAGCCTGATGCGGCTCACGAAAGCCCCAAAAACAAATATTCCTAATGAAAGAATTTGTATTATCTGAAGTAAAGACAGAGACCGCAGTGCTCGTGGGTCTCATCACAAAAGACCAGGACGAGGACAAGACGAAAGAATATCTCGACGAACTGGAGTTTCTCGCCGACACCGCAGGAGCCGTCACCGTGAAACGCTTCACACAACGGGTGAACGGTCCGAGCTCTGTCACCTACGTGGGAAGCGGAAAGCTTGAGGAGATAAAACAATACATAAAGGACGAAGAGGACGCTGAAAGACCCGTGGGAATGGCTATATTCGACGACGAGCTGTCGGCAAAGCAGATACGCAACATAGAGAAGGAACTGGGAGTGAAGATACTCGACCGCACATCGCTCATCCTCGACATATTCGCCATGAGGGCACAGACAGCGGCTGCGAAGACTCAGGTGGAACTGGCGCAATACCGCTACATGCTGCCTCGGCTGCAGCGTCTGTGGACCCACCTCGAGCGTCAGGGCGGCGGCTCCGGCTCGGGAGGAGGAAAGGGAAGCGTAGGTCTGCGCGGTCCGGGTGAGACACAGCTCGAGATGGACCGCCGGATAATATTGCAGCGCATCACCCTTCTCAAACAGCGGCTTGCCGAGATAGACAGACAGAAGACCACCCAGCGCAAGAACCGGGGACGCATGATAAGGGTGGCTCTCGTGGGATATACCAACGTGGGGAAATCCACAATAATGAACCTCATGTCAAAGAGCGAGGTGTTCGCAGAGAACAAGCTCTTCGCCACTCTCGACACGACGGTGCGCAAGGTGGTGATAGAGAATCTGCCGTTCCTGCTTGCCGACACCGTGGGATTCATACGCAAGCTGCCCACCGACCTTGTGGACTCGTTCAAGTCGACACTCGACGAGGTGCGCGAGGCCGACCTTCTGCTGCATGTGGTGGACATCTCACACCCCGACTTCGAGGAACAGATAAACGTGGTGGAGAACACTCTGAAAGACCTCGGATGCGCCGACAAGCCGAGCATGATTGTGTTCAACAAGATAGACAACTACACATGGGTGGACAAGGACGACGACGACCTCACGCCGCCGACAAAGGAGAACGTGACGCTCGACGAACTGAAGCGCACGTGGATGGCACGGCTCAACGAGAACTGCATATTCATCTCGGCACGCAAAAAGCAGAACATAGACGAGTTCAGGGACGTTCTCTACACGAAGGTGCGCGAACTCCACGTGCAGAAATATCCTTACAACGACTTTCTCTACAACATTGAAGAACCGTACGAAGACTAAATATTAATGACACTTTATGAACTACAGACAACTTACCGGACAGGAAATAAGACTGCTGGAGGACAACAGCTGCTGGGCTGAGGACTGGTCGGCGATAAGCGTGGCGGAGGATTTCAAGGCGAACTACTTCCACCGCGTGATGTTCTACGGCACCATAAGGCTCGGCACGTTTGAGAAAAGCGTGGAGGTGAGCAAGGGATTCGTGAAGCACTCGGGCATCAACAACGCCACCCTGCGCAATGTAACCATAGGCGACAACTGCCTCATCGAGAACATTGGCAACTACATCAACAACTATGTCATAGGCGACGACTGCTACATATCAAACGTATGCACCATGGAGACAACCGAGGGAGCGACATACGGAGAGGGCAATCTCATATCGGTGCTCAACGAGGTGGGAAACGGCAACCTGACGCTCTTCCACGGACTGAACAGCCAGTTTGCCGCGTTCATGGTGAAGCACGCTGCCAACAAACCGCTCAAGGATGCCGTTTCCCAAGGATGCCATACGGAGGCTCATCAACGAGGAGATAGAGCGCAACTCACACGAGTGCGGAACAATAGGCAACAACGTGAAGATAGTGAACACGAAGGAGATAACCAACACCGTGATATACGACGACTGCGAGATAAGCGGAGCGTCAAGACTGAGCGACTGCACCATCATGAGCTCATCCGACGCCAACGTGTTCATAGGTACGGGCGTGATATGTGAGAACTCCATCATCTCCGACGGGTCTTCCATAATCAACAGTGTGAAGATGCAGGACTGCTTCGTGGGCGAGGCATGCCAGATAAGCAACGGCTTCACGGCGTCGAGCAGTGTGTTCTTCGCCAACAGCTACATGTCGAACGGCGAGGCGTGCGCAGCCTTCTGCGGTCCTTTCACGGCAAGCCATCACAAGAGCTCGCTGCTCATCGGAGGCATGTTCTCGTTCTACAACGCAGGCTCCGCCACCAACTTCAGCAACCATGCCTACAAGATGGGACCCATGCACTACGGACTGATGGAACGCGGCACAAAGACCGCCAGCGGCGCATACCTGCTGATGCCTGCCAACATAGGCACGTTCTCGGTGTGCTTCGGCAAACTGATGTATCATCCCGACACGCGCAACCTGCCTTTCTCCTATCTCATTGCATACAACGACACCATGTATCTCGTGCCGGGACGCAACCTCACCACAGTCGGACTTTACCGTGACATACGCAAGTGGCCCAAACGTGACATGAGGGCGCACGGGGGGCGCAAGAGCATCGTAAACTTCGACTGGCTCAGTCCTTTCTCCGTAGGCGAGATACTGCGGGGCAAACGCATTCTCGAGAGTCTGCGCGAGGCGTCGGGCGACGACGTGTCCACATACAACTATCATGAATATGTCATCAAGGCAAGCGCACTGAGAAAGGGCATCAAGTATTACGACATAGCCCTGCGCATATATATGGGAGCCGTGCTCAAACGCCACATCCTCGAGAAGCCGCTTACCGATACGGGCACAGGAAACTGGAACGACCTGTCCGGACTTCTGCTTCCCGAGTCGGAGGAACAACGCCTCATCAGTGACATCATTGACGGAACCATAGACACCACACAGGGAGTGGAGGAACGCTTCAGGGACATAAACGACAACTATCCGGAATACCGCTGGGCGTGGACTTACCGCATGATGCTCGACTACTACGGTCTGGAGACACTGACAGAGGAGGACGCCGAGAAGATAAGACAGGACTACGTGACGGCGCGGCGCGCATGGATTGCGGAGATAAAGAAGGACGCGCGCAAGGAGTATGCGCTCGGAGACATAGAGGAAGAGGTGTTTCTCAACTTCAACGACCAGCTCGACCGTGAGGTTGACTTCGAGAACCAGAAACTCTACATGTGACTCCGCATACGCCCGGACAGTCCCACTCACTCCTGCTCCGGAACGGCACGGAAAAGCGAAAATGACAATAATCACAACAAATTCAAGACATAATGAAACTGAAACTTATAATAGTCTTTTGCCTGATTGCACTGTGCGCCACCGCACAGTCAGAACGGCACACGTACCAATCGGTGGAAGGTGACCCGATGGCGACACGAATATACACTCTGGACAACGGACTGAAGGTATATCTGTCGGTAAACAAGGAGAAACCGCGCATACAGACCTACATAGCCGTGCGCACCGGAAGCCGCAACGACCCGGCTGAGACGACAGGACTGGCACACTATCTGGAGCACCTGATGTTCAAGGGAACGAAACGCTTCGGAACGTCGGACGCTGAAAAGGAGGCTCCGCTGCTCGACACCATACAGGACATGTATGAGGCATACCGCACCATGACCGACACGGAACAGCGCAAGGCGCAGTATCACAGAATAGACAGCGTGTCGCAGCTCGCTGCCCGGTACAACATTCCGAACGAGTATGACAAACTGATGGCGGCTATAGGCTCGGAGGGCAGCAACGCCTACACGGGCAACGACGTGACCTGCTACGTGGAGGACATACCGGCAAACGAGGTGGAGAACTGGGCGAGAATACAGAGCGACAGATTCCAGAACATGGTGATACGCGGTTTCCACACCGAGCTGGAGTCGGTGTACGAGGAGTACAACATGGGGCTCACCAGAGACAACAACAAGATGTGGGAGGCGATGAACAGGCTGCTCTTCCCCACCCATCCCTACGGCACACAGACGACGATAGGCACGCAGGAACATCTGAAGAATCCGTCGATTGTGAACATAAAGAACTATTTCAGACGCTACTACGTGCCAAACAATGTGGCTATATGCATGGCTGGCGATCTCGACTGCGACAAGGTGATGGACACGATAGAGAGATATTTCGGAGGATGGAAGCCCAACAGGAGCCTCTCCTTCCCCGAATATGCTCCGGAACGCGACCTTACCGCACCCGTCGACAGCACCGTCGTGGGGCAGGAGGCGGAGAGCGTAATGGTGGGATGGAAGTTCGACGGGGCTTCGTCACTTCAGTGTGACACGCTCGATGTGATAGCCGAGATGCTGTCGAACGGCAATGCCGGTCTTTTCGACCTGAACATAGACCAGAAGATGAAGTGCCTTGGAACGGGAGCGTTTGCATCGAACATGAACGAATACTCGCAGTTTCTGCTCTACGGCATGCCGCTCGAAGGACAGTCGCTCGACGATGTGAGAAGGCTGATGCTCGACGAGATGGACAAGCTGAAACGCGGTGATTTCGACGACGACCTGCTGCCGTCGGTGGTCAACAACATGCGTCTGGACTTCTACAAGGCGATGGAAAGCAACGAGAGACGCGCTGACATGTTTGTCGACGCATTCATAAACGGGAAGAAATGGGATGATGTGGTGAACCGCATCAGCCGCATATCAGGCATCACAAAGAAGGACATCACGTCATTCGCGGCACGTCATTTCGGAAAAAACTACGCCACAGTGTACAAGCGTCAGGGCGAGGACACCACACAGAAGAAGATTGACAAGCCGAAGATAACGCCCATTCCAGCCAACCGCGACAAACAGAGCGCGTTCGTAGGCGAGATAATCAGCTCGAAGAGCGAGCCTATACAGCCGCGCTTCATCGACTTCGGTAAAGACCTGACAAAGAGCAGCACGAAGAAGGGACTGCCCATCCTGTATGTACGCAACACCGAGAACGGACGCTTCACACTTGCGTTCCACTATGCGTTCGGAGAGGAAAGCGACAAGTGGCTGCCGTTAGCCGCATCGTATATAGACTATCTCGGGACGGACAGGATGTCGGCGGAAGACATCAAAAGGAAGTTCTACAAACTGGCATGCTCGTATGGCATAAGCGTGGGAACGGACATGACGACCGTCACTCTCAGCGGTCTGAACGACAACCTTCCGCAGGCTCTCGAGCTGATGGAGGACATTCTGGCAAACGCCAAGGCTGACTCTGAGGCATATAACAAATATGTGGAGTCGGAACTGAAGAACCGCAAGGACGCCAAACTGAACCAGGCAGGCAATTTCTCAGCCCTGCTCTACTACGGCATTTACGGTCCGTACAACAGGATACGCAACATTCCGGGCGCACAGGAACTCAGAGACAAGAATCCGAAGGAGCTTACCGGTTTGCTCAAAGACCTGAGCAAATATGAGCATACGGTGCTTTATTACGGTCCGTACAGCGTGGACGAGCTGGCATCCGTAATAGAGAAAAAGCACCGGACGGCAGGAAAGCTTGCTCAGGTGCCCGCAGGCAAGGAATACACAGAGCAACAGACGACTGAGAACGAGATAATGATAGCTCCATACGAAGCCAAAAACGCCTATATATCACAGTACTGCAACAACGGCAGGAAATGGTCGGCGGAGAAGCAGCCCGTAGTGGAAATATTCAACGAATACTTCGGAGGAGGAATGAACTCGGTGGTTTTCCAGGAACTGCGCGAGAGCCGCGGACTGGCATACAGCGCATGGGCAACATACAACACGCCGGGGAGGAAGAACCACAATGAGTTCGCCCGCACTCAGATTATATCGCAGAACGACAAGATGATGGACTGTATACGCACGTTCAACAACATTATCGACACCATCCCGCAGTCTGAAAAGGCGTTCGGACTGGCAAAACAGGCAATAACAAAACGTCTGGCTGCACAGCGCACCACGAAATTCTCGATACTCAACGCCTATCTTGCGGCACAGCGAATGGGCATTGACTACGACATAAACGAGAAGATATACAACGCTCTGCCGGGAATAACGATGAAAGACATGGTGGACTTTGAGAAGGAGACCATGGCGGGCAAACCGTACAGATACCTGATTCTGGGCGATGAGAAGAACCTCGACATAAAGTCGCTCGAGCGCATAGCTCCCGTAAAACGCCTGACAACAGAAGAGATATTCGGATATTAAAGCCGGACAGACCGGTATGGTTTGACACGTGCCGGCTGTTATAACACCATACACATATTTATATATGTATGTCCGTCATTCACATACTTTACACACAGACGAAGCCATTCAGGCTCTCACATTATGCCGGTACAGCCTGCAACATACAAGAGGAAAGAATGGAAAAGGATGTGTGACAGAAGAACGGAATAAGGACGAGGCATAACGGCTGATTCGTGATAAAAGCGCAAAGGCGGTCTGAACAGTGGGTCAGACCGCCTTTTTACGTCTCCGTACATCATCTTCACTTACCGGAGTCTTGCCCGGATTCCGTATTCTTTGACGTGCCGCTCCCGCTCCGTTCCCATCCTCCGCCAAGAGCCTTGTATAGGTTCACCGTAGCAAGCTGGCTGTCGAGCAGGGCATTGCTCAGGCTTATCTGGGCGTCAAGATAAGTACGCTGCGCGTCGAGCAAGTCCATATAGCCTATCGCTCCGTTGACATACTGCACCAAAGCGAGCGAGAGTGCTGTCTTCGAAGAACTTTCAAGATGGTATCGTGTCTGATATATTTCCTTTATCTTATTGAAGTTCGCAATAGCGTCGAATGCGTCTCTGAACGCTGACAGCACGGTTTTCTCATAGGCATACACAGCCCGCTCGTAAGCAGCCTTGGCAGCCTTATGACGCGCGCGGTTCTTGCCCATGGCGAATACCGGCTGCAACAGATTGACACTTATCAGATGATAAGGTGAGCTCAGCAGGTCTTTCAGCTCCTCACTCTCAGCTCCGAGACTGGCGGTGAGCGTGATGTTGGGGAACATGCTCGTATATGCCGCACCCACAGAGGCGTTTGCCGCTATCAGTTTCTGTTCAGCCTCACGCACGTCCGGACGCCGTTCCAGAAGCGAGGACGGCAGACCTACGGGCAGACTGTCAGGCAAGCTGACCTCCTGAGGAAGCGTAGAGCGCGCGATATGGTGTGGATATTCGCCTGTGAGAAAGGCAATCTCGTTTTCCTTGGAGGTGATTTGCCTTTCAAGATCGGGCAATAGTGTGGCAGTCTTTGAGAGTTCCACCTGCGCCTGTCTGTATGTAACCTCCGAGGTGAGCCCGCCCTCATAGCGTATGCGTGCAAGATGCTCGCTCTCCCGTCGTGCCGTCACAGTCTGCCTTACGATGGACAGTTCGTTGTCGAGTGCCACGAGTTCATAATATGCCTGAGCCACCTGCGCGATGAGACTCATCTGAAGTGCACGGCGGTTTTCTATAGAAGCCATGAACTCAGCCGTGCTTGCCTCGTGGTTCCAACGGAGTTTTCCCCACAGGTCAACCTCCCATGCTATGTTGGCTTTCAGGTCGAACTGGTTGTCGTCCGACGGATTGTCACCGCCGTAATTGTCCTGTTCTTTCTCGCCATAGACACGCAAGTCGAGCGAAGGAAACATCTTGGCGTAATCGATGCGCTTCATTGCCGCAAGCTCTTTAATACGCGCGGCTGCCATAAGCATGTCCTTATTGTATGTCAGTGCCTTATTAATGAGATTCTGCAGAATGGAGTCTGTGTAGATTTCAGTCCATGAACGGTCGGCAAAAGAAGCCGAATCCGCACTCTCCTCTTCAGTCAGCGACACGGGCAACTCCACGTCAGGGCGTGTGTAATGATGACCTATCTTACACGATACGACAATAAGCGCCGATGCGATTATCACGAGAGCATGCAATATGTATTTCCGTTTATGAGTCATAATGTTTGTTTATATTGTAATGCCTTTGGCTTGTTCTCTTTACGTGACCTTATCTTTCCTCTGTATATTGTTATGAAGAAGAACGGTATGAGCAATATTCCGATGGTCACGGCAGCTATCATACCGAAGAAGACTCCGGTACCGATGGCTCTCCGGCTGGCAGCTCCGGGTCCGGAGGCAATCACCATCGGAAGTATGCCAAGTATGAAAGCGAACGATGTCATGAGGATAGGACGGAAACGAAGACGCGCGGCATGCAGTGCAGCCTTGAAGAGATTGACTCCCGAGTCAGCCTCATCCTTTGCGAACTCTACTATAAGTATGGCGTTCTTCGCGGCGAGTCCCATCAACATAACGAGCCCTATCTGGAAATAAGTGTCATTTTCAAGTCCACACATAATGATACCGATATAAGCCCCTAAGGCTGCTATCGGCAACGAAAGCAATACTGCCACGGGGACGCTCCAGCTTTCATAGAGAGCCGCAAGGAAAAGAAACACGAACAAAAACACAAGTGCGAGTACCATTCCGGTCTGTCCTCCAGCCTGTTTCTCCTGATAAGACAGACCGCTCCACTCCAATCCTATATTATCAGGCAAGTGCTTGCGGACAAGCTCTTCCATCACTTCCATAGCCTGACCTGAACTGTATCCCTGGGCAGCGGTGCCGCGTATGACGGCTGTGTTGAACATGTTGAAACGCTTTATACTGCCCGGTCCGGTGGTATATTCGGTCGTACCAAGAGCCGTAAGGGGAATCATGTCACCGTCGTCACCACGGACAAAGTACAGGCTGATGTCGTCGCGGTGCTCACGGTAAGGAGCTTCCGCCTGAATGTAGACACGGTATATACGGTTGAACATGTTGAAATCGTTGACGTATACAGACCCTGTGTATGCCTTCATTGTAGAGAACACGTCTGCCATAGGGACACCGAGCATTTTCACTTTGTCACGGTCGACATCGAAATAAAGCTGTGGAATCTCCGCCTGCAACGATGAGGATAGACCTGACAGTTCCTTGCGCATTGAGGCATAATGCATCAACGTGTCGGCAGCTTGCACCAAGTCGTCATATGTAGCGTCCCCGTGAGCCTCGAGTTGCATCTCGAATCCGCCGGAGGAACCGAGTCCCGGAATCACCGGAGGGGTTGAAAGATAGAACTTGCATTCCGGATATTCCTTCAGTTCACGGCTCACTCCAGCCATGATATCGCCTATTGTAGTGTTGTCGCGTTCCTTCCATTCTTTCAGAATAACCGTGAGTTGGGCTCTCGTCTGGCTTGTTCCGACACGCGGACTGGTACCTGTTACATTCTGAACGTATTCCACTGACGGGTCTTTCATAAGATAGTCAATAGCCCGATTGGTGACAGTGCGCGTGCGTTCGAGCGTAGTTCCCTCCGGCATTTCAAGCTCCACGGTGAAATATCCCTGGTCTTCGGCAGGCAGAAAGCTTGTCGGTGTAAGGCGGTATAGTATGAAAATCATTATTATAACCATACAGAAGCCTATGCCGCAACGCTTGGGATGCTTTATAATATTTGTGATTCCGGAAAGGTATTTGCTGTTGCCGAAGTCCAGCCAACGGTTTATGGCAGTGAAAAACCGGTTTTTCGGCTTGCTCTTATCTGCCGGTTTAAGTATCAGTGAACACATTACCGGGCTCAGCGTAAGAGCAACGACCGTGGAGATAAGCACAGATATGACTATTGTAACGCTGAACTGGCGGTACAGCTGTCCTGTTATGCCGGACAGAAAACTTACAGGCACAAACACGGCGGCAAGCACCATGGAAGTTGCGATAAGCGCGCCTGTAAGTCCGTTCATGGCTTTCTTTGTCGCTTCATACGGACTCAGGTGTTCTTCTTCCATAATACGCTCAACATTCTCTACTACCACTATGGCGTCATCCACAACAAGACCGATAGCCAGAACAAGCCCCAACAGGGTCAGCATATTGAGAGAGAAGCCGAATATAAGCATGAATCCGAACGTTCCAATCAAAGAAATCGGAACGGCGACAAGCGGTATTACGGTGGCGCGCCAGCTTTGAAGGAACAGGAAAACGACAACTATTACAAGAAAAAGAGCCTCGAACAGCGTCTTGTACACTTCATTGATAGACTCTGATATGTAAGTCGTCATGTCGAACGGAATCTCATATTCCATTCCCTCAGGGAACGTTTTACTTATGTTCTCCATTGTCTCCTTCACCCTCTCAGCCACTTCCATAGCATTGGCTCCAGGCAACATGTAGACTCCAAGTACGGCAGCATTGCCTCCGTTTATGCCGCTCTCGGTATTGTATGATTGAGCTTCAAGCGACACACGCGCCACATCTCTCAATCTGATAAACGACCCGTCGGCGTTGGCTCGGAGCACTATCTCCTCGAATTGTGCCGATGACGACAGTCGTCCTTGTGCCGTTATGGGAATCGTAAAGTCAAGTCCCTTCACCGGCTGTTGCCCGAAAACGCCTGCGGCAGACTCTCTGTTCTGGTCCTTCAGAGCGTTCTGTACATCCTGCACAGTGAGTCCGAAACTCGCCAAACGCGCAGGGTCGACCCATATCTGCATGGCGTAATAGCGGCTTCCGATATTAGACACGCGCCCCACTCCGGGTATTCGGCGCAACAGATCGAGCACGTTCAATGTGGCAAAGTTACTGAGATATATCTCATCAAACTTCGGATCGTCCGATGTAAGGCAGATAGTGAGCAACTGACTCGCTGCCTGCTTCTCTATCTCTATACCGTTCTGCACCACTTCCGCAGGCAAACGGGACTCTGCAAGCTTAATTCTGTTCTGTATCTCTACTGCCGCAAGGTCGGGATCTGACGATATATCAAATGTTACAGTAGCCGAAAACGCACCCGAGTTTGAGCTGTTCGATTCCATGTAAAGCATTCCCGGAGTACCGTTCAGTTCCTGTTCGATAGGCGTTGCCACTGCCTGCGACACCGTAAGTGCGCTTGCTCCGGGATAAGAAGCACTTATTTTCACCACCGGAGGAGTTATCTGCGGATACTGGTCAATTGGCAGCATCGTGAGTCCGATAAGTCCGACAATTACAATAAGTACAGATATAACGATTGAGAATACGGGTCGGTCTATGAAGAAATTTACTTTCATTGGCTATATATGCTTTGGTTATTTGGCTTTCGTGCACTGTTTTTTCATCTGCCTGGAAGCCACACGCACCTTCATGCCTGGCGTGAGTTTATGATATCCTTCGCTTATTATGCGTTCTCCGGGTGCAAGCCCGCGCTCCACCACAACCTTATTGTCGAACTCCGGTCCAAGCTCTATGAAACGGCGTTCTGCCGTAGAATCGCGCCTCATCACATAGATGAAAGCCCCACCTTTCTCTATTATGAGTGCCTTCTGGGGCACAACGGTGGCATTTTCACGTACATCAAGGAGGGCGTGAACCTTTGTAAACTGACCCGGAAGAAGCACATGGTCCGGATTAGGCATTTCCGCACGCACCGAGAACGTGCCTGTCTTTGGGCTTACCTGAGGCTCTGCAAAATCCACCAAACCCTTATACGGATATGTGCTGTTGTCCGCCAGCGTAATCGTGACATACGGTTGCCACGACCTCAAAGAGTCACGCTGTCCCAATATGATGTTACGTTCCTTGCTTTTAAGATAGTCAAGCGCAGTCATACTGAAGTCAACAAGCACCGTGTCGCTCTTTACAATGGTAGCCAGGAGAGACTTTCCGCCCGTGCCGACAAGCGTGCCGAGGTCGACAAGACGTTCGCTGATGTAACCTGATATAGGCGAACGTACATAGGTGTAACTGAGTTCCTGCTCAGCCTGATCGAGGTCGGCGCGGCTCATACCCATGCTTGCCACAGCTGTCTCATAGGCTGCCGTGGCATTGTCGAGGTCAAGACGGCTGGCTGCGTTCTGCTCGAACAGCGGACGTATACGGTCAAGATCGCGCTTTGTCTTGCGCACCAAAGCCGAGTCCTTACGCAGCTGGGCACGCGCCTTATCAGCCTTTGCCTTATACTGTCGTTGGTCTATGACAAACAAAACCTGATTCTTCTTGACATAAGTACCTTCTTCGAATGCCATGCGTTCAAGGAATCCCTCAACACGAGCACGCACCTCTACAAACTGCTGGGCACGCACACGGCCTACGTAGTCGCCATATATCTCGACATCTTCCACGCCCACCGGCTCTACAGAAACCATCGGAGCATCAGGTGTCTTCTTCTCCTGCCATGTGAGAATGACGTACGCTACGATTATAACCGCAATACTGCCAATCATCGCAATGATACGTTTCTTTCGCAGTCTAAGTTCTTTTATCTCCAGAATTTTCCTTATTTTCATACATTTATCCTTTTACCTTAAACTGTAAAACGATAAAATCCGAATTTTATTTTATATTATATCACACATTTACCAAATAAAAATGAAAAATCCGGTCGTACCACATTACGACCGGACTCCTGCTTTTACGTATTTCACTACTTCTTCAACAGCACATAGCCTACCACTCCGCCGACAATAGAAGCTGCGAAAATGCCAAGCTTGGCATCTATGAGATAAGCCTCGTCTACAAAAGCGAGAGTGGATATGAACATAGACATTGTGAAGCCGATAGACGCAAGAAAGCCCACACCGAAAAGCCTTCTGACGGTCACCGAAGACGGCATGCGTGCTATTCCAAGACGTGTCAGCAGCAATACGGAGGCTGATATGCCCAACGGTTTTCCTATAAGCAGACCGAGCATCACTCCCACCGCCACATTGTCTGAAAACACATCAGCCGGATTTATACCCTCAAACGATATGCCTGCGTTGGCAAGTGCGAATACAGGCATTATGATAAAAGACACCAGCGGATGCAGAGAATGCTCAAGACGCTGCAACGGCGGGATGGCGTCACGTGAATCACCAATCATCCGTCCTATTATCTCCACCTGCTCAGGCTCGAGGGTCGACACACTGTTGGGTTCAGCATTGCGGAAGCGTTTTATGAGTTTCTCAGCCCTTGCCATATAGGCAGGCTCACTTATGCGGGCGTCGGCAGGTATCATAAAAGCCGCGAGCACAGCGGCGATGGTAGCATGTATGCCCGACATAAGAAAGGCTGTCCACACTCCGCAAATGCCTACGACCCCGTAAAATATGACGTTCTTCACTCCCAGTCTGTTGGCAACATACATCACCATAAGGAACGCCACACCCACACCGATGCTGAGCAGGGATATGTCCGAAGTATAGAAAAACGCTATCACGAGCACCGCGCCGACTTTTTCACCCGGCTGAACAACAATAATGGTTCCGATCTCAACTTCATCAGGATCAACCTGTTCCAGTGTTCCGTCTTTCTCTATGTTCGCATAATCAGGACGGATATCCATCAGTTCACTGATGTTTCGTCTGCTCTTTCCCACTGCATAGCTCTGGAAAAGTTCTCCAATCTGGTAGAAAAGCATAACTGCAACACCCTCGGAATAATCGCCAAGGAGAATTGCACCTACTGTGGCTACAGCCATCAGAAAGTTCTCGTCGAACGCCTGTTTATTTAAAATACCCTTAAATGCTTTCTTCAGGATATCATAGCCGATGACCAGATATGGGATCATAAAAAGAACAAATCTCAGGTATCCCTCTGCCGGCAGTAAGGAAAAGACCACGATCAGCACTGCTGCTATGATAATTCTGATCAGCATTTTCTTTTGCTTCTTGTTCATATCAATACCTCTCTCTTCTTATAAAAGCAGGACCGCTGCAAAAAACTTTCCGGCGAAAAGCTCAATGCCGGGATACGTTTTATGCAACAGTCCATTCTCCGGATAACTCAGAATTAAAGATAAATCTCACAGTCGTCTTCTACCTTCTTGCAGTTCTTTAATACGTCTTTCATAACTGCTTTTGGATCCTGTCCGTCTTCGAATTCAACGATCATCTTCAGCATCATGAAGTTAACTGTTGCATCTTTAACGCCGGCTGTATTCCTGGTAGCTTCCTCCATTTTATTAGCACAATTTGCACAGTCTACATCGATTTTATAAGTTTTCTTCATAATATTTTCCCTTTCCGCTCATCTCTTTTATATTAACATATGAGCACTTGTTCATTTGTTTGATTTTATTATAGCATTATTTTCTCTTCTGTCAATAGTTTTGAGGAGATTTCTTTACGGAAATAAAAAGTTATGTTATAATCCATGTTATTATAGTTTAACGTGTTGCTTTAATGTTTTAAAAAACAGGATATTATTATCTGGCAGGTATCAAAATCATAAAAAGAAATAGGATACTCTTTGACAGAACATAACTGCCTGTACTGTTTGCGTACAGCAGTTCACAGCAGCAATATCGGAAAGAAAAAAAGGAGGGAGTATCAATATGGCGATACATGAATCAGGAGAAGATTATCTCGAAGCGATCCTTATGATCAAAAAAAGAAACGGTAATGTCCGCTCTATCGACATTGCGCATGAACTGTCTTTTTCAAAACCGAGTGTCAGTGTTGCAATGAAGAATTTGAAAGCCAGTAATTACATTACGATTGATGAAAATGGATTTATCAATCTGACGGAAACCGGGCAGGAAATTGCAGATAAGATTTATGAAAGACATACCTTTCTGACCGGATGGCTGACTTCTATCGGAGTTGACCCGAAGGTTGCAGCCGAGGATGCCTGTAAGATGGAGCATGCGATCAGCGCAGAGAGTTTTTCTGCCATTAAGAAGTCTATTGCAGGCACGCATGAAAATTATAGCAATCCTCGTAAATAATGCATTTAAGACAGTTCAGCAGCGTGCGAAAGACAAGGAAGATATCTGCAGGCGTGCTGACGCACGGCAAAGATATCTGACACAGGACTTCATGCTATGTGGATAATATCTGTGAAAAGTTATCCCCACCCGAATTCATTTTGTGCATTTCTCATCCACATCTGTCTCTCCTATGTGGAAATTTCCTGTTTCTGTCAAATGTATTCTTTTTTTCATTGTTGTTGTATTTTTTAGCAGAATATCTTTTTGAATATTCTGATTATTTTTATATATATTGTTATATTTTGTCTTTTTTGTACAATATTATATGTTTTTTAGAATATAAAAAAGTCAATAGATTTGTGGATTTTTTCGTCCAAAAATGTCGATTTATCATTTTACACAAAACATTTGTTTCTTTTTTCGTTATGTAAATCACGGTTGTCCACACGAAAAAATGTGGATAAAGTGGATAACTTTGTGTATAACTTGATTTTACGGCATTTCCAGTATTTTCCTATGTGGATAACCGGAGTATAACTTTTTCACTATCCACCTTAATTGTGTGAATTTCAGACACAACTTAGTACTTTTTAACAAAAGCCCCTTTTTATCGCTGTTTTCACAGGTTTCTCAGCAGTATTTTCACATAAGACATACTCATGGTGATTTCCATATTCATTTCCGCTTCTGTTATCTTTTATACAGATCCTGCTGCGCAGAATTCACACAGTTTGCCCCGTCTGCAGCTGCTGTAATAATCTGGCGCAGTTCCTTGGTTCTGATATCTCCCGCTGCGTAGATCCCCGACACATCGGTTCTTCCATCCTCTCCGGCTTTGATATATCCATGCTCATCCAAATCTACCAGTTCTTTTACAAACCCGGTATCCGGTACGGTTCCCACTGCAATAAA
>OHAI01001774.1_pt1 | contig 16361 bp, 6 predicted proteins | sample 1577091 | NCBI WGS metagenome assembly OHAI01 (sample SAMEA3541548, study PRJEB24748) | human gut metagenome | biome: human gut; feature: human-associated habitat; material: faeces | place: China | collected 2012
GTGCGCCCAGTTGGGAACGCTGGTGGCCGGGATCATCCTGTGGTGCATGGTGGCGCATACGGTGCACGACACGAAACTGCCGGCAGCGTTGCTGTTCTCGTGCACGCTTGTGTGCACGAACGCCGCGCAGATGGCCGGCGCCCTCGTTGGCATGTTGAATGCGCATACGCTAGGGCAGGGCGACATCGCGCTGACGGCGGTGGCGCTGGTTGCCATCTATCTGCTGGCGATGGTGTCGCTGTTTCTGTTCAAAGACAAGACCCTGCGCGGCTTCGACGCCGTGGCCGAGGAAGGGGCGCCCGCCGCCGAGCAGCAGGGCGACGCGCTGGAGGCGCGCTGCGCGCCCTGAAACAACGCCACATTCCAGGCATGACTTTTCTTCCTCTCCTCTTTTTTCATCGACTCCATCAAATCGTCTGACTCATAGATACGCTTTTCATTCAAATAAAATGGAAAAGGCTTCAACCCTCCCTCACTGATCCACGCTTCTACCGGTGAACCTCCGACACTGGAATTTATGATTCCTACCGGAACCTTTGTCTTTTGATAGACATCTTTAGCGAAGAAATAGGCTAAAGCAGAGAAAGGCATCACATTTTCAGGAGTCATCGCTTGCCAGGAAATTCCCGGAATATCTGCCTGCGGAGCATGAAAATTATAGAGCAGAGGTGTTTTTATATAGCGTACCATCGAATAGTTACTGTCCGTAGATATTTCATCGCGAAAACGATCTGTAACCCGTGAAACAGGCAATTCCATATTCGACTGTCCCGAACATACCCAAACATCACCAATAAGAATATCCTTTAATTCGATATCATTAATGGCCATCGTATAAGGTCCGCCAGCTTTCAATATAGGCAAAGTCACTTTCCAGTTACCTTGTACATCAGCAACAGTCTTATATTTCTTTTTCAGGAAAGTTATATCAACGGTTTCATCAGGATCAGCCGTTCCCCAGATATTGACAGGTTCCCCACGCTGAAGTACCATTCCGTCGGAAACAAGAGTCGGAAGTTTAACCTTTGCTCCGCCCAACAAGGCGAAGCAAAGGAACACAACTACTAACCCTACCTTATAAAACCAATACTTATTCATTCTGTCTTTTCTTTTATATGTCTTTATTTCATGATAATTTAGCAAGAGAAGAAATCCATCGGGATTCCACTTTGCAAACTTAGGAAGTTTCTTCCCACTTACCCAGAAATTCTGATTCAAATCATTACTCGCTTGTTACATCATCGTTTACGTATGTTACAAAAACTTGTTGCAATGTTACATTCAAGCTGAAACCACCGATAAACAAGAGGAAAGGGAAAGTTTTAGAACGAGCGGATTACAGTAGTTATTGTTATTCATTTGATCCACTCCAAGATAATAACAACTACTGTAACCCTCACTCTCCCCTTCTTTAATCGTTATAAAATCATTTATTCCAAATCTCCGGTAAAGTCTCCGCTGACATCTTTACCAGCCAAACCATCGGCCACTCCCTTATAAGCATGTTTACGTGCATAATTAGCATCCCAAAGGTTCGGAGCATCATTCGGTATCCAATTCACATGTTCTTTTTCATTGTCCGATACTCCCCAGATGGTAATACCATATTGTTTGTCCGCTGGGATATACTTCTTGTACATATCAATGACATACTGATACATTTCTGCCTGTTGTGCCAGATTTTCAGTAGTAGGCGACGAAGTGTTAACCTTAATATCCAACTCGGATACTTTAATCAACTTGCCGGTAGCACCCAGTTTCTGGAACATTTGAGCAATATTGTCTTTATTGGAATCAATAGCAATATGCATTTGTGTACCAATACCATCCACTGTGGCCCCTTTGCTTTCGATGTATTCCACATATTTAATCAGACCGTCACACTTATTGAGGTTATATTCCAGATTATAATCATTGATGAATAGTTTATCATCCGGATTTCCATACTGACGGGCAAGTTTGAAAGCTTCTACTGCATAGTCTTTCGGAGTCAGGAAATAATCTTGCCAGTAGAATTCATCAGAAGCCAGATCAGTTTTGCCTTTACCAGTCTTAATGTCTGATGTTTTTCCGTCATCCATTGGTTCATTGACTACGTCCCATGCATGAACATAAGGTTTGCAATGGGTAACCATCTTTGAAATCCAGTCTTCCATAGCATCTCTGATAATCTCGGCTTTTTCTTCGTCGGTCTTCTCAATGATAGTAGGACCGGAAGCACGAGTGACAGCACGTGTCTCCACCACTTTCTCCGACAATACGATATTATCTATATAATAATCACCCGCACTAACTCCGAAATTGATACAGAATCGATTCATATCCTCTTTAGACACTGTAAATTCTTTCTTAAATTCTGTCCAAGTCGTACTCACATTTCCATCTACATAGCATTCACCTGCATAACTCGTTGAGTTCTGAATTTGAATTTGGAAAGTAGTTGAGACACTTGCTTTAATCATAGCAGAGAACTCATAGGTCTTGCCGACTTCCAAAGGAGTATCAAAGCCATATCCAGCCTGTGCCTTATATGCATTGCCCGCCCCTCCGTCAACAGAACTAGTCAGCTTCATCGAATATAAACTTCCATATCCTTCACCTTCTTCCGAAATCGCGGCCTTTCCACTACTCCAAGCTCCCCAAGGAGTAATAGCTTTGCTTTCAAAATCTCCGTTAGAAATCAGATTAACCACAGTAGGCTCCGCATCTTTGTCTGTCACAACAATATTATCTACATAATAAGTCACATCCGGCAAATAACCAAACTCAAATGCAATCTGAAATGTAGTACTAACAAAATCATTCACCGTAATCTTCACCTGCTGCCATTGAGACGTCGTCTCAAAAGCTTCCGTCCAACTGCCACCTGTAGCATACCAATCCTTATATGGATAATTATTTCCTAACCCATCAAAAGTCAACCGGGCTTTACCGGGATTATCCGAACGGACAAAAAATGAAATTTCATAATTATGCCCACTTACTGCTGAAATGTCAGGAGTATATAATTGCACAGAATGAGCAGCCGTTACAGAAGATCCTACTGTAAATTTCAATGCTTTGGAAGTAGTTGTCAGTCCTTCCCCTTCCACAATGGACATCGCATCACTTCCATTTTTACGATTCCAGCCATCAAAGGTTCCATCTTCAATGCCTGACAGATCCAACAAATTACTGCCCGCCGGTCCCGGAATAACTTCCGGTGCAATCAGACTATTCAGATAACTCGCATTCTGATTAGTGTGCCAAATCAGACAGTGTCCATAAATGCTTATACCCGCTTCTGTAGTCTTTGTAAACAATTGATCTACCTTATCAAATTTCAAATTCCCTTTAGAATCGACCATAGGACCGTGCTTCATGGCATATCCTATCGTCAGATCATTAAAGTTCTCATTCACAATGGTAGTCGTTGTCTCGTCACCAAGATATTCATCCATCCCCACTCCGATACCCAACTTAAAGTTGGGATCGGATAAATATTCTTTCAACGGCTTGTAACGGGAAATCTTTTCAGCCAACTGTAAAGGCAGTTCGGAAGAAGTAACCGCTCCATGTGTAGGGTCTTTATACCACTCCATCTTATTATCGTCACACGATGTCAATATCAGCACCGACAAGGCAACAAACGGAAGCATATTTCTGTATTTCATAATCTTTTCAATTTAAAGTCATTATTATTCTGCATCCTCTTCTTCGTCCGAGAAATCGGAATATTCCGGCTTCGTCAAAGGTACGACACGCCAGTTATCAATATAAATCTTCACGGAAGTTGCTTTGGATAGAAACTCTGTTTCTTTATCCGAGCTCGCACCTGTGATCTTATCCAATGTAATATCAGAGTTCTCAAAATAGAAACCGAAGTTGGCATAAGAAGCAGATGCACGGGTAGCGGCCACATCGGCAAAAGTGGTCCAAGCTCCGCTGGATGCTTTCGATTTGTAGAATTCACTGAACGGAACAGTTACAGTCTGCCAACCGGTTGTCTGGAAAGGAACGATCTTTCCGTCTACAAGCCACGGTACGTAATTATAACAGTCTCTCTCCCATTCTCCACCGTTGAATCCGTTCTGACCACAAATCTTCAGGAATCCGGATTCAGACCAAGGTTCGGGCACATAAATTTCAAACTGAATAGCACATTCGGCAACAGGAGTTTCAGCAGGGACACCCAGCGTCAACCAGTCAGGATCAGTGCCATTACCAGCTGTCCAAACTTCAGCACAACGATTCTTCGCTGCTGCCACCGGCAACTGTCTTTCTAATGGCAAGCGACAGTAAGCACCTTGCGACACATTACCTTCACCAATCGAAGCAGATTCCAGTTCGGTTGTTTGAATCATACTTTCAGAATCGCCCCATGCTCCTTGTGCACCCACTCCATCGAAGTTCAACAACAAGCCTTTCTTATAATTGAAATAGGCAGGAGAATAAGCACCACCATTCGAACCTTCTACGAAAATAGAACCGCCCTCTTCAGAAACTCCGGCAGGCATATCCACCATAAAATATTCACCGTCAAGATCAGAAATAATACCTTCTGTCACCACCACATTTCCGGGGAAAACGACTTTTGCTATTTCCGTCAATCCACTTCCATAAACAATGATAGGTTCACCTACATTCGGCATACAGTTGGAGATTTTCGTTATAGACGGTGCAGCAGCACGAATCTGGAAATCATAAACGTATTCACCGCCATCTTTTACCAAACGAATTGTATTACGTACATTCTCGTCAGCTTCTGTAGTCGGAACTTTACTGTTCACACTAACCAGAAAAGATTTATTCGAAACAAATACCGGATTAAAATAACAGTTATATCCATTAATATACACTTTCTTCAATCCGTTGAATCCTTCACCTTCAATTCGGATCAGTTGTCCCAAACGGGCAAAATCAACCAAACGGTCAGGAACATTCGACTTCGCGTCTTCCAGATAGATCCCTGTTATGTTCATCACAGAACTTCCGCCATTATCGTCATCGTCGTCGCACGAAACAAATGAACAAGAGCAGATGAGCAGACTCACCAATAAGCCAAATGCTTTCATACTATTTTTATATATCAAGCTTTTCATTCGTATTCTCGTTTTTAGTTAAACAAATCGGTTATTCTGTCTTCCTTAAATGCATAAGGCATAGGATCCGCTTTCAACAAAGGATTTTGCACAGTCTCCGATTCCGGATAAGGAAGAAGGAATATACTGGAATCGACGTCACCTATGGCACGCTTCGTTTCATCCGAATCCTCGTCTCTCTTCAAAGTCTGTGTATCCGCATCCCATACTACAGGAATAGCAGTACCCCTATCCTGTCCTGTGATATAATTGAGTACTTCCTGTTGTTTATAATAAGCTCTACGTACCAAGTCATACCAATACTGTCCTTCCAGACAAAGTTCCAGTCTACGCTCACGACGAATATCTTCGTAAGTAATCGAATTTTGGGGTTCCAAACCGGCACGCTTGCGCACTTTGTTAAAGTATTCCATTGCATCGGCATCATCTGTTGAAGGATTATTTCCCAATATAGCTTCTGCATAAATCAGATATACTTCTGCCAGACGCAACATGTAAGTATTGATAGGAGTACTTCCGGAAGTGATCTTCGCATTATCTTTGCTAGAACCACAAACATATTTCTTACAATAAATTCCAGAAACAGTACCCGATGCTTTCTTCTCACAAGTATATCCTCCGTTTGCTTTCTGTATTTCAGGATAATGATCGTCATAAGCCATCCAAGTCGGCTGACGCCGTTTATCTCCTTTTTCATACTCCCAAATCACGTCCGGTTGTGCAAAAACATAACCGCCCCATGCACGGTCATTACCGGTAATAGCCGACTCACAAGCAAAATAGTCCTGTATCGTATTACATTCCCCATACGTACCATTACTAACCCATTGTAAAGCAAACAGTGTTTCCGAGTTGTTATTTTTATCAATCATAAACAAATCGGCATAATCAGTCATCAGTTCAAAATTTCTGTTTTCTATCACTTTTAAAGCCGCTTTCTTTGCCAAATCCAGATAGTCCTGATTACGGGTCGCACTATTAGGGTTACTACTATAACCGGCATACGTCAGATAAACACGCGACAACATGCCAAAGGCACTGTATTTATTGACACGTCCGGCAGCAGAAGAAACCTCCGGCAAATATTTTGCCGCAAATTCCAAGTCACGCATCGCAAATTCATAGACATCACTTACCGGGCTAGTATTGACAATTGGATTAGCCACCAGTTCATCCGTATCCTCATTTATAATAACATTTCCCCATAACATCGCCAGATAGGAATAAGCAACTCCACGCATGAACCGTGCTTCAGCAATATATGGGTTCTTCACTTCTTCGCTATTGGATGAGTTACCTTTGATCCCGTTAATAATCTTATTAGTTTGCTGTACTATATTGTATAATGAGCCCCAAGCCGAAACTAACGGCCCCGTCAATCCGGTTTCGGTCAAATCGGCAAAAGGATAGATATAATTAGAGGTTGTCGCACAAAGGTTGAATCCGCGTCCATCACCCAGTCCATAATAGAACTTATCGTTAAAGTCGAACCACACCTTATTATACAAAGGAGCTGTTGCTGCCCGGAAATCATCTTCCGTTTGATAAAAGTTATCTCCTGCGATATTGGAGTTATCTTCAGAATCGAGGAAGTCACTGCATCCTGCAAACGCCAAAGCTACAGCCAACATGAAAGAGTATATATATTTACTTGTTTTCATATTTAGTCACTTTAAATGATTAAAAGGTTAAATTCAGACCGAATGTATAAATTCGCGGAGAAGGATAACGATAGTTATCAAAGCCTGTAAGCAAAGCGTCCTGATTGGCAGAACCTATTTCCGGGTCCATCCCTTTGTATTTTGTGAATGTATATACATTCTGCAGGTTACAATAAAGTTTCAGATTCTGAATACCAATCGGTGCCAACCATTTACGCGGGAACGTATAGCCGAAAGAGATAGACTGAATACGCAGGAAAGAACCATCTTCCACAAAGCGGTCACTGAAACGATAATTGGAATCATCTGTCCCTTTGGCAATAGCCATACGGCAAGCATAAGGGTCACCGCCTACAATCTGTATATTCCGATAATCATCCGGACCATTCGGATCAATCAAAGCCAGTTGTGCATAATCCAACGCCGATTTCAGGATATTATTATTGCCCCGTGGATTTTCAAGTTCACGACGCCCCCAGTTTACAACTTCATTTCCCACCGATCCGGTCAGGTTAATGCTCAAGTCGAAGCCTTTATAAGAGAAAGAGTTACCGAAGCCGAAAGTAAAGTCCGGTTCAGGATTACCGATATAAGTACGGTCCTGTTCATTGATAACACCGTCTTTGTTTACATCTTCAAAAATATAATCACCAATCCAGATACTATTCTTAGAAATCGACATACCTTCAGGCAATGCTACCGGCTTAATTGCTCCGGAAGCATCTTTATAGTAAAAGTCAGTAGCCTTTTCAAAGCGGCCAATCACTTTATAACCATAAAACTGTCCGATAGGGTTTCCTACTGATGTACGTGTCAGTACGGTTATTGTTTCGCCTGTCTGATTACTCTTATCTATCAGGCTGGTTGCCGTATCCAGTGATTTTACTTTATTACGGTTCATAGAGAATACCACGTTACTTCTCCATTGAAATCCGCCTTTATCAATATTCACTGTATTTAAAGTCAACTCAAGTCCTTTATTCTCCAAAGAACCCACATTCTTCCAGGGTGCGGAAGTAGAGCCCTGACCTGAAGTTCCCACATAAGCAGGAAGAGGCACTTGCAACAACAAATCATTTGTTTTCTTATAATAAATATCGGCTATCAATTCAATCCTGTTCTGGAAAAGATTAATATCAAGTCCCAGATTACTTGAATAAGTAGACTCCCATTTCAATTCGGGATTCGGAGTATTGCCAGCCAGCAATCCTGTTCCCCAAACGGTAGCAACAGATGAATAAATGGCTTTATATGCATTATTAGGCACATTCTGATTACCTACAACACCCCATCCTAAACGCAATTTCAGATTATTAATAATATTGTTGTCTTTCAAAAAAGATTCATTGGAAACCTTCCAAGCCAAAGCAGCCGACGGGAACCATCCCCAACGATTATCTTTGTAGAATTTGGAAGAACCGTCGCGACGAAGAGTAAATGTCAACAGATATTTGTCATCGTATGAATAGAACAGACGGCCGAAATAAGATAAAATCGAACTTTCTCCACTATTACCATTATTCTTGGCTGTTGCGGCATCTCCCAATGTCAGATCGGTTGCAGCATTGGACAAATATCCCATACGGCTTCCCATCAGATATTCCCATTTGCTCTCCTGCATTTCCTGGCCAATCATTGCATTCACATTGTGCACTCCAAAAGTTTTCATGTAATTCACGATATTTCTCCAACTCCAGAACTTATTATATGATTTGGAGAAAGTCCCCTGACGGTCCGTATTTTCAATCGCACCAAAAGTATATGAGGGATCAAATTTATAAGTATTAGTTACCCCATAATCGAAAGACAATTCCGTTTTAAACGTCAGTCCGTCAATGATAGTAGCTTCAGCATAGGTGTTTGCCCGAATACCCATTTTCTCGTTGCGGTTATCCTTAATCATGGCAAGACCCACCGGATTCGTTTGTACCCATTCGTCCGTATCCGGTCCGTCAAATGTGCCTTCAGCATTACGAACAGCCACACTCGGACTCTGCAATAAAGCAGTTCTAATCAACGACTCGTCAGATACAGTCAATTTCTGACGGGAATTACTAAACGCAAAGTTAATACCCATTTTTAAATAGCTCTTCACCTGGGCATCAAAACTACCTCGTAAGTTCAGACGCCTGAACCCTGAACCAACAGCAATACCATCCTGATTGAGGTAACCTGCTCCCAATGCATAGTTACTTTTATCAGAACCTCCGGTCACAGAAAGATTATGACTGGTCATCATAGCTTTAGAGAACATCTCATCCTGCCAGTCTGTACCCTCACCTAGTAAATCCGGACGAACAAAGTTATTATCCTTGTTCACTATTCCCCAATCATTTCCCGAATAGTCTTTTCCTGAACGAACATTCTTATGCTCCGCATATTCACGCAGATTCAGCATATCCAGTTTTTTAGGCATTTCCTGCCATCCTATATATCCGTCATAAGTTATTTTCGCCTCACCCTTCTGTCCACGTTTGGTAGTAATCATAATCACACCGTTTGCAGCTCGCGCACCATAAATAGCAGTGGCGGAAGCATCCTTTAATACGTCCATAGAGACGATGTCCGAAGGATTGATAGATGCCAGTGCATTATCACTTCCCGAACCTGTGGAACCGTCGATGATAACACCGTCAATGACAAAGATAGGTTCATTGGAGGCATTCAAAGAGTTGATACCACGAATACGGATGGAAGAACTACCACCGGGCATACCGCTATTAGCCTGTACCTGCACACCAGCAGCACGTCCTTGCAGTACCTGGTCAACGGAAGTCACTACAGATTTCTTAATGGCTTCATCGTTGACCGATACAACAGAACCGGTCAGGTCACTACGTTTCATCTGACCATATCCAACTACAACTACTTCGTCTAATACTTTTGCATCTTCTTTGAGGGTAATATCAAACTGCTTTTTCCCGGCTACAGGAATCGTTTGTGTCTGATATCCGATAAAAGAAATCTTCAAGCTACCTTTGGCTGATACATTCAACTTAAAATTACCATCCAAATCGGTAACTATACCATTGGTAGTGCCAGCTTCTACTACACTGGCTCCGATAATCGGTTCGCCCGATGCATCTTTGACCATCCCCGTCACGGAAACAGTCTGTGCCAATACCCATACAGGGAAGAGGCAGAAAAGAATGATAAGACCTAACGGTCGAAAATAATGATTTGTGCTTTCCATAAAATCATTTTTTTAATTAATAATGATAGTGGTTAATCCAAGTTATAGGTTTTTCTCTTCTTATTTATAATAAGGAATAGAGTAAGGAATTCATGTTTCCATAAGCAGTTATTATTTTAAGGTGTCCGACAATTCATTTTTTTGGTTAATGCAAATTTATGGATAATATATCAAGCATAGGTGGAGATTTTGTTTCAAGCAATTGACAGGCGGTTACATACACTTGCATGTACGTTACAAGCTATTGCACACCCGTTACATACCCCTCCCAGAAGCATCCCTAAAGGGTTTGCACGTAACATCAGTAAAAGGAAAAGTAACAAAGCTAATGCTATTTTAATTTAATATAGTATCTTTGTCTATATAAAAAGCACCAATAAACCCTGCTTATATTAATGAGTATGAAAGCACAAATCCTATTCCTTTTTTCCATATACTGTTTCCTGATAGGAAGCACTCCTGTTATGAAAGCACAGACCGGCAAATTCTATTCAACAGACAAAGAACTTTCCAACAGTCTGATCAATGCCGTATATCAGGACCGGAAAGGATTTATCTGGATAGCTACCGAAAACGGACTTAATAAATTCGACGGGACACGTTTCTCGATCTATCGACATAATGCTACGGATAGCACCAGTTTGAAAAACAACTATGTACGGACATTATTCGAAGACAGTCGCGGTAATTTCTGGATCGGATGCATCAATGGCTTACAGCGATATGACCGCGCCACAGACAACTTTCACGAATTATTCATCTCTCGGAAAGACGGACGAAAGAATCCTCATATCACTTCCATTATTGAACGCCGGAACGGAGATCTTTGGATAGCAACTTCCGGACAAGGCGCCATATCCCTAAAAAAGAACAGCAATCCCGCCTCCTTCCATATCGAAACCGAACTGACAGACCGGATAGGTAGTAACTACCTGAATGTCATTTTCGAAGATTCCCGGCAAAATTTATGGATTGCTACAGAAGAAAAAGGACTTTACCGTTATTCTCCGGAAAATAAAGAGCTTAAAAGCTATAAAGCACCTTATCATATAGCAGGTGATGACGTTTCTGCCATTTGTGAGGATGCACACGGACAAATTTTCGTAGGAACCTTGACAAAAGGTCTTTTCAGACTATCATCCCGGCAGGAAGGAAACTTCGAACCTGTCCTCTACCAAAACAGGATGAATTTGAATATCCGGACTCTCATCATTGATACCCGTGGAAAACTTATCATAGGAACAGACGGTGAAGGAGTAAAAGAATATCAGCCTCAACAAGATATTATTGTGGACAGTGAGATTAATGCGGGTCCCTTTGACTTCTCCAAATCCAAGGTTCACTCGTTAATCGAAGATAAAGATCACAATTTATGGCTGGGCATTTTTCAGAAAGGTTTGATACTAGTGCCCGGCATTTCAAATAAGTTCGACTACTACGGCTACAAATCAATACACAACAACACCATTGGTTCCAGCTGTGTTATGGCTATTCATACAGATGAACAAGCTACAATCTGGATAGGTACGGATAACGACGGATTATATGCCATAAACGATCAGGGAAAACAATTACGCCATTACACCCATCAGGCAGGTAATCCCCAATCTGTCCCCGGCACTATCCTATGTCTCTATGAAGATTCCAATCAGGAACTTTGGCTAGGATCTTACTTCGATGGTCTGGCACGGATGAACAAACAAACCGGAACATGTCAAGATGCCACCTCGCTTTTACAAGGAAATCTTAACGCAGGCAAGCCCAAAGTTTCCTGCATCATTGAAGACAAAAACAAGAATCTCTGGGTGGGTACTTATGGTTCGGGCTTATACAAAATCAATTTACCAACTCAACATGTCACCTATTACGAATCTACCCGCAACGAAAACGATGACTGGAGCATCAACCGACTTCCAAACGATTGGATCAGCTACCTACTGGAAGATAGAGAGGGAATGATATGGATCGGCACTTATAAAGGTCTGGCCGTACTCAATCCTCAAACGGACAATTTTATCAATTATAAAAAGCAAAACAATCTCCTCCCCGGGTATGTCGTTTACAGTTTATTGGAAAATAGTAATGGAGAGATCTGGGCTGGTACTTCCGAAGGATTGGTCTGCCTGAATAAAGACAGACTAACACCTGTACTTTTCACTACTGCCGATGGACTCCCCAGTGATATTATTTGCGGCCTGGCTGAAGACGAGAAAAAAAATATATGGATCAGTACCCATCAGGGAATCTCCAAACTGAATCCTCCGGAAAAGAAGTTTATCAACTATTATGCAGGCGACGGTCTGCAAGGAAATGAGTTTACGCGCACTGCTGTATTTAAAGATAAACGCGGCAAGATATTTTTTGGAGGTACCAATGGAGTAACAGCTTTCTACCCCCAGGATATCACCGAAATCAAAAAAGAAATGAATGTATTGATTACCGGCTTTCACGTTGCTAACCGCCCTGTGAAAAAAGGGGATAAATCCGGCAACAATGTCATCACTGATACTGCTGTCATGGATACCGAGCAATTTACACTGGCATATAATGAAAATACATTCAGCATTGATTTTTCTGTTTTGGAATTCAGCAATCCCGACCGGATTAGTTATCAATATAAGATAAAAGAATTAGGCGATGAATGGATCAGTACGCAACCGGGAACAAACCGGGTGACTTATAGCAGTCTGAAACCGGGGAAATACACTTTCTCCGTACAGGCACGCGACCATAATAATTTCTCTAATATCCGCACAGTTACTATTGCCATCACTCCACCCTGGTACCAGACCTGGTGGGCAAAAGTAATCTGGGGATGCCTCGGAGCATTACTAATCTATGCTCTTACCATGTATATTCTGTCACGTATCCGCCACCGGCAAGAAGTGATGCGACAAAAACACATGGAACAGATTAACGAAGCCAAATTACAATTCTTCATTAATATCTCACATGAAATACGTACCCCGATGACTCTTATCATCAGCCCGTTAGAGAAACTGTTAGCCGAACATTCCGAGAAACAACCGGTTTATCTCATGATTTACCGGAATGCCCAACGTATTCTACGTCTGATCAATCAACTGATGGACATACGAAAACTGGACAAAGGACAAATGCATCTGAAATTCCGGGAAACAGACATCGTAGGATTTATCAATGACTTGATGCAAACATTCAATTATCAAGCGCAAAAAAAGAACATCACATTTACTTTCGAAAAAGAACTGGAAGGTGCTGATTCTCTGAAAGTATGGATTGATCTAAATAACTTTGACAAAGTATTGATGAATGTCCTTTCCAATGCTTTCAAATATACACATGAGGGAGGAAATATCGAAGTGTCATTGAAAACCGGTCACAACGATGCCTACCGGAGTGCTTTGAAAGATTATTTCGAGATAGATATCACCGATAACGGAATCGGTATTGACAAAAACAAAATAGAACAAATATTCGAACGTTTCTATCAGATTGACAACGACATGACACAATCTAATTTCGGTACAGGAATCGGACTGCATCTTTCACGGTCGTTAGTGGAACTGCACCACGGCATCATCAAAGCAGAAAACCGCGAAGACGGACAAGGAACCCGTTTCATCATCCGCCTGCCGTTAGGTAGTAATCACTTGAAAGCAGAAGAACTGGAAAATCCTGAAGAAACCGGAAGCGAACCAACAATCTCCCAACTTCCCAAAGATTCGATCTATGAAACGGAAGAAGAAAACAAAACTAACGAGTACAGGAAACCCAAAGCAAAAACACGTTATCGCGTCTTAATCGTAGAAGATGATGAAGAAATACGCCGCTACATACGTAGCGAACTGGATAGTGATTTCCGTATCTATGAATGTACAAATGGACGGGAAGGACTGGAAACCATTTTGAAGGAGAAACCCGATCTCGTCATCAGTGATGTTATGATGCCCGAAATGGATGGGATCACTCTCTGCCGGAAAATAAAACAGAATATCAATATCAATCATATACCGATTATATTATTAACCGCCAAATCGAAAGCCGAAGACCAAATCGAAGGGCTTGAAATTGGAGCAGATGCTTATATCGTAAAACCATTCAACACTGAATTATTACGAACTACTATCAGTAATCTGATAGCCAATCGGGAAAGACTGCGCGGCAAACTGGTAGGTGAACAACAAGTAGAAGAAAAAATAACAAAGATAGAAATGAAGTCCAATGATGAGATCTTGATGAGTAAAGTAATGAAAACCATCAATGACCATCTTGCCGACCCTACCCTTAATGTAGAGATGCTGGCAGCCAACGTTGGAATGAGCCGCGTACATATGCACCGCAAATTAAAGGAGTTGACTAATCAGTCAGCACGAGATTTCATTCGTTCTATCAGACTGAAACAAGCTGCCAATCTGCTACGTGAGAAGAATCTAAGCGTTTCGGAAGTTGCATACGCTACAGGCTTCTCCAACCTCTCTCATTTTTCCAATACATTCAGAGACTTTTACGGAATTTCACCGAGTGAATATAAAGAACAACAGATGTAACAAACAGAATTAGACTTGTTACAAACAAGAATCTAAATTAGAAAGAAAGCCGTTATTGATATGACAAATAATGACTAAAGCTACTTATACATAATCAATGCAGACTGTCCGGGAATAATTACTTCCGGTCCGATCTGCGTACCTAATCCACGCACATCTATCACACCATCTTTGCATACCACTGTATATTTACCAACAGGCACTTCCAAACGCGCAGGAGTCATACGGGAATTAAAAGCCACGATAATATCTTCCCAACTATCTCCGTTCGCATGATCCTTCAGGCGGAATGCAATCAGGTTTTGTCCTTCCACCGGAAGAAACTCCAGATGCTTCCGAACCTTTTCCGCATCTCCCATACGGAAAGCGGGATGGGACTTACGCAGATCTATGAGTCGCTTATAATACATGAAAACATCTCCGTTCGTCGTTTTACGTCGCCAATCGATAGCATTGACTGCATCCGGACTCTTATAACTATTATCCACCCCTTGTTTATCGCGCATCACTTCTTCTCCCGCATAGATAAAAGGAATACCTTGCGAAGTGAAGACTTCCGTCTGCGCAAGCTTATCAAGCCGGACCAGTTGCTCGGGAGTAACGCCCGGCATACTTGCTTTCAAGCGATCAACAAGGCACAAACCGTCATGGCAGGAAACGTAGCTAATCATCTGGGTAGGCTGCTCCGCCCACGGTTTCTGACTGTAATTAACAGAATCACACCGTACTTGCGGATGCTCAATAGCACCCACAATTCCGAATTTAACACTCATTTCTGCTCCCGGAACTCCGGCGAGGAAAGCCCCTTTCTCCTTTTTCCACACAGGTCCGCAAAGCCCATCACGCAATTCATCCGAGAATACGGCAATTCCCGGCATGTGGGAAACATTCCCTTTCATTGCCAACGAATCTGCCGGATATTGGGGAGTGTCGGCTGCCCAACCTTCTCCATAAATACAAATGGTAGGATCAACCTTGTTCACCGCTTTCCGGATCTCATTCATGGTTTCAATATCATGCACTCCCATCAAGTCAAAACGGAAACCGTCAATATGATATTCTTTTATCCAATAAAGAACGGACTCTATCATAAACTTGCGCATCATAGGGCGTTCACTTGCCGTCTCATTACCGCATCCGGAACCATTTGCCAATGTCCCGTCTTCTTTCTGACGATAAAAATAACCGGGAACAGTACGTTCAAAATTACTTTCAACGGTATTAAAAGTATGATTATAAACCATATCCATTATCACACGGATACCAGCTCTATGCAGTGCTTGTACCATTTGTTTGAACTCTTTCACACGAGTGGCAGGTTGATAAGGATCAGTTGAATAAGAGCCATCCGGCACATTATAATTCGCCGGATCATATCCCCAGTTATAGTGGTTTTCTTCCAGTTTTGTTTCGTCGATAGAAGCATAATCAGAGGAAGGAAGAAGATGTACATGTGTCACTCCCAGTTCTATCAAGTGATCGATACCGGTCAATAACTTATCTGAATTCATGGTCCCGTGTTCAGTCAATGCGAGGTATTTACCTTTATTCTTAATTCCCGAAGTAGAATCAACCGAGAAGTCACGATGATGCATTTCATAGATAATCATATCAGCAGGAGATTTCAGAGAAGGACGCCTGTCACTCTCCCATCCCTCGGGATTTGTAGTCTTCCAGTCAATAATGGCAGCACGTTTCCCGTTCACTCCGACAGCATGGGCATTGATTCCCGGCGTGTCTCCCTGCCATTTATCGTTGATTTTTACATTGAAGGCATAGAATTTGCCAAGCAGGTTCTCATCTACTGAAGTTGTCCAGGTTCCATCTTCTGTGGGCTCCATCTTTACTGTTTCATAAGCATGTCCGCCTTCACCATATTTCTTTGTTAATTCCTTCA
>OHAI01001777.1_pt1 | contig 16346 bp, 15 predicted proteins | sample 1577091 | NCBI WGS metagenome assembly OHAI01 (sample SAMEA3541548, study PRJEB24748) | human gut metagenome | biome: human gut; feature: human-associated habitat; material: faeces | place: China | collected 2012
GGCGTTCGAAGGGCTTCAGGACGCAGTCTTCGTTGGAGCGTAGATCCAAGCCGGCATCGGTGGGATGGGCGTATTTGGGAAGCTCGACGGTGGGGTCGAGACGCTTTATGTTGACGGTAATGTTGGACATGGAATCACCTTAGCTTGTCGAGCTCTTGCAGAAACTCATCGACGTCTTTGAAATCGCGGTAGACCGAGGCAAAGCGGATGTACGCCACCTTGTCAATCTTGGCCAAGCGCTTGAGCACCATGTCACCCAACTCATGGGACGTGACGGCCGTCAGTGTGCGAGAGCGCAGCTCGACCTCGATGTCGTCGATAATCTCATTGAGCTTCTTAGTGTCGATATCGCGCTTGATGGTGGCGCGCATCAAGCCGACGAGCAGCTTATTGCGATCGAACCGCTGCTTGGTTCCGTCTGACTTAATGACCTCGATAGGGTCCTCGCATCGCTCGAACGTTGTAAAGCGATAGTTACACGAGCAACATTCGCGACGGCGCTTAATGGTGTTATTTGACTCCTGCATACGGGAATCAACGACGCGGGTATGTGCCTTGCCGCATTTGGGACAGCGCATGGTACCTCCTCTTAAACGATAACAAGGGTACCATGCGCAGCGCGATAATGATTACGAACGAGCAGGAACCTTAAGATGCGCACCGGCGGCGAGCGAACCATGCTCCAGATGATTGACGTTACGGATCATGTCGGAAGTCTCTTGCGTGGAAAGGCCTTCGATTGGATATTCCTCGGCAAGCGACCAAAGAGAATCGCCAGTCTGAACGCGAATGGTCTCGTAGGTAATGTTGGAAACGGACTCGGCATACGCGGCGTGACGAGCGCTAAAGACCGAAGTAGCGAGGACAAAGAAGAGCGTAAGCGCAACGGCGACGGCGACAATCGTCGGAACCTTCAGGGCAACGCGGGCCGGCGCGACTACAGCCTGCTGATTGCGAGCAGGCTTTACGGTCAAAGGTTGAATGCCGGAGCGGCCACCCTGAACAACCGTAAAAGTGGGTTCTGCAGGCGTCTCGAGCTTAAGGGCGAGGTTTCCCTGGACCATATTCGTTGCGTTCATCATGTTCTCCTCTCGCGTGTTTTGCTGAGAACAGTTTTATCAAGCCGCGCGGACAAAAATGTCTAGCGCGAGAACGAATGTTCGGTTATTATTATCTTCGAACAGTTGTTCCTGTCAAGCAAAATTCGAACATTTGTTTGACATGGGTAGAGAGGATGCCCTGATGGCTCGCAAAATTACCAAGCGTCAGCAGCAAATTTACGACTTCATCAAGGAATATCAGCAGGAGAAGGGTTATCCGCCCAGCGTGCGCGAGATGGCTTCTGCCGTGGGCCTTTCCTCCCCCAGCACCGTGCACGCCCATCTCTCTGCCCTGGAGGCGCGCGGGCTACTCAAGCGCGATGCCACCAAACCGCGCGCCCTGGAACTCTTTAACGAGGACGGTTCCTCTGTCTCAATTTCTAAATCTGACGAGCCCACCGCACCTCGCGGAACGGTCTCGCTACCGCTCGTTGGTCGCGTCGCGGCAGGGATTCCCATTCTGGCCGAGCAGAATATTGAAGACACGTTTACTATCCCGACCGAAATCGCCACTGATCAGGGTTCCTTTATCCTTGAGGTGCATGGGAGCTCAATGATCAATGTCGGCATCTTCAATGGCGATTACATCATCGTCCGTGAACAAAAGAGTGCCATGAACGGCGAAATTGTCGTGGCCATGATTGATGGTTCAGCGACCGTCAAGACGTTCTACAAGGAGCAGGGGCGCGTGCGCTTGCAGCCCGAGAACGACACTATGGAGCCCATCTATGCGACGAACCCCGTTATTTTGGGTAAAGTTGTCGGTTTAATGCGCCGGTTCTCGTAATGCAAAAACGCATCACCATCTTTGATACCGTCCGCGGGTTTACGATGATTTCTATGGCAGGTTTTCACGCTTGCTATGATCTCGCCTACCTGTACGGCTGGGATATGCCCTGGTTTACCCAGTCAGTCTTTCAAGACATCTGGCGCGCCAGCATCAGCTGGGTATTTTTGTTTATCGCGGGTTGGATGTGCACTCTTTCGCGCAACAATATCAAACGTGCCGCCAAATACGCCTTAGCAGCACTCGTTGTCTGGTTGGCAACAACACTTGTCTCATTCGACGATTCGGTTAATTTTGGCATCATCTACTGCATGGCCGCATGCACCGGCATCGTAGCGTTGACCGATCCCGTCCTTAAGAAGATAACGGCGAGATGGGGCATGCCCCTATGCCTTGTGTTGTTCGCCCTCACCTGGAGCATCCCCAAAACGATCTACCCTGTCCCCTACCTGGCGTGGCTGGGATTTCCGAGCCCTGGGTTTATCTCAGGTGATTACTACCCCATCATCCCGTTTATCTTTATGTATCTTGCAGGATACTTCGCCGCACACATAGCGAAGAGTATCGATAAGACCGTCCCTAGCTGGGCCTACGCCAACCCCCTGCCGGCGCTCGCCAGCCTTGGACGTCACGCTCTCCCCTTTTATCTGCTGCATCAGCCCATCATTCTGGGCATTTTGGAGATCGTCTACTCGGTGCGATAACGCTCGAGCCGCGGTGCAATACGAGCCGGCAGTTTCGCCACAATGCGAACGCCGTCCTCGAGATATTCCTCATGCAGAAGGGTTCCCTGCTCATGCACCAGCGTGATGAGAGCGCCCTCACGATACGGGATATCAGCGGAGAGCAACACATCGGTGGCAGCTGCCTCGCGAGCAATACGGTCGACGAGATCGTCGAGCCCCTCGCCCGTTTGGGCCGAGAACAGAACGGCCTCCGGATAGCGACGACGGAAACTCAATCGATCAACGCTATCGAGAAGATCGATTTTATTGAATACGGTCAGCGTTAAACGCTCTCCGGCGCCGATCTCATCAAGCACGCGGTCGACAGCCTCCAGCTGCCGCTCATAGTCCTCGTCAGACGCATCTACGACTTTGAGAATTAGATCGGCACCCAAAACCTCGGACAGCGTCGATTTAAAGGCATCGACCAGACCATGCGGCAGCTTTTGAATAAAGCCGACGGTATCGGTAATCGTCATGCCGCGACCGCCGGGCAGGCGATACGAACGCGTCGTCGGGTCGAGCGTAGCAAACAGCTTGTCCTGCGAAAGTACCGTAGAGCCGGTCAGACGATTGAGCAACGTCGATTTACCGGCATTGGTATAACCGGCTAACGCGACGCGAAACGCCGGTGACTCAATGCGACTCTTGGATTGAACATCGCGACGCTGTTCAACCTGCTTGAGCTCACGACGAAGCGCAGCGATCTTATTACGAATGAGGCGACGGTCGACCTCGAGCTGACTTTCGCCCTGACCAAAACGTGAGCCGATGCCGCCGCGCGTCTGCTCCTTGGCGAGATGGCTCCACATGCCACGCAGGCGAGGCAACAAATATTGAAGCTGTGCCAGCTGTACCTGCAGGCGTCCCTCACGCGTCTGAGCATGCAGGCCAAAGATATCCAGGATCAGTGCAGTACGATCGATAATCTTTACCGGCTCGCCCACGGCTTTCTCCAAATAGGATTGCTGCGAGGGGGTCAGGTCGTCGTCAAAAATAACGACATCGGCATCCATGCGATGCACCAGGCCGCACAGCTCTTCAACCTTACCGGAACCGATAAACGATTTAGGATACGGCTTTACCAAACGCTGCGACAAGCGTGCCACGCACTGGGCACCAGCTGTGTGGGCAAGACGCTCCAGCTCATCAAGCGAGCGATCGAGCGGCCATGCATTGTCGCGCCACTCAACACCAACTAAAATGGCACGCTCGGGCTCGGGTGCCGTGGGAACAAGGGGGAAACGGGGCATTAGGCAGCCTCAATACGATGCAGGATATCCTCAACGACCTCATCGATCGTACATTCATCCATATCAAACCACACGATACGGTCATCGCGCTTAAACCACGAAAGCTGACGCTTGGCATAACGACGCGAACGCATCTTAATGAGTTCGCGAGCCTCATCCATGCTCATCACGCCATTGAAAGCATCAATGATCTCTTTATAGCCAATTGCCTGCATCGACGTCAGGGCATCACCCAGCCCCTGGTCCATAAGACCGCGGACCTCATCGACAAGACCCTGCTCAAACATCAGATCGACGCGCAGGTTAATGCGCTCGTAGAGCACCTCGCGATTACGCGTCAGACCAAACCATAGGGCATGATAATGCTCGTGCGGAACACTAAACTGCGACTTTTGCTGCGCATAGGAGACGCCATCATCATGCATCTCGAGCGCACGAATCACACGGCGCACGTTATGGGGATGAATAACAGCAGCCGATTCTGGATCGCGCTCGGCAAGCAAGGCATGCAGTTCTTCCTCGCCAATACGCTCGGCAAGCTCCTGATAGCCCGCACGACGATCGTCCTCAAGTTCACCCGAGGGAAAGTCCATCTCATCGAGGGCGGCCTTGAGATACAGCCCCGTACCTCCGCAAAAAACCGGCAGGCAACCCGAACCAAGGAGACGTTCAACATGCGCGCGAGCGTCGGCCTGATAAAGCGCAGCAGAATATGCCACACCCGGCTCTACAATGTCGACGAGACGCAGCGGCGCCGTGCACTCATCGGGCGCCATCTTTGCGGTACCGATGTCCATGCCGCGATAGATTTGCATCGCATCGCACGACAGCACTTCGGACGAAAGACGAGCTGCCAAACGGTCGGCAACATCACTCTTACCAACCGCCGTCGGACCGACGATCGCAACGGCGGAAAGACCTGCCCCGGGAGAAACCATTAGCGCGGCTCGCCCACAACGGAGCCGGACAAATACCAGGTCTTGGCAACGTCAACGTCAACATCAACGATCTTACCAACAAGCTGATCGATGCTGTAACCCTCGGGGATAGGCGCATGCACGGTCTGATTCTTGGGACTCTTGCCCAGCAGGACCGCGTCGTTCTTTTTACTCGTTCCCTCAATGAGCGCCGGAACCACAGTATGAAGCTCACCCTGGTTATACTCGTGTGCCGTGGTCTCGATAACCTTAACCAGACGGTTGAAACGCTCGAGAATAACCTCATGCGGCGTAGGATCGTCAATCTCGGCGGCCGGAGTACCGGCGCGCTTGGAATAGATGAAGGTATAGGCCTGAGCATAGCGGACCGTCTCGGCAAGTGAGAGCGTCTGCTCAAAGTCTTCTTCAGTCTCACCCGGGAAGCCAACGATAATGTCGGTCGAGAGCGCGATATCGGGCATGCGGTTGCGAATGCGATCGACAAGGCCCAGATAGTCCTCGCGTGTATAACGGCGATTCATCTCTTTGAGAATCCGCGTCGAACCTGACTGGACGGCCAGGTGCAGCTGCGGCATAACGGCAGGCGTCTCGGCCATGGCGTCGATGGTCTCGGGCAGCAGATCCTTGGGATGCGAAGACGTAAAGAAGATGCGCTCCACGCCCGTATCGCCCACGGCACGCAGCAGATCGGCAAAACGCGGCTTGCCAAACAGATCGCGACCATATGAGTTAACGTTTTGGCCCAGCAGCGTAATCTCACGCACGCCCTGGCGCACCAAACCGGTCACCTCGTCGACAATCTCCTCGAAGGGGCGGCTCTTTTCGCGACCGCGCACGTACGGCACGATGCAATAGGTGCAGAAATTATTGCAGCCCGTCATGATGGGCACCCAAGCGTGATACTGAGTCTCGCGATGCCACGGCATGCTCATGGCATCCGTATCCTCATGCTCATTGGTGCGGATATGACGCTTACCATCACGGAACGCCTCGGCAATGAGCTCGGCCACATGTGCAATGGAATGCGTGCCAAAGATAACATTGACGTTATCGACGTTGGTCAGCAGGCCCTCGCCATCGCGCTGCGCGATGCAACCGCCAACGGCAACCACGCGCTTGCCCGAAGGCGAAGGCGGCAGGCTTTTGCAGGAATTGCACTGACCGTACAGGCGAGTATCGGCGGCCTCGCGCACGCAGCACGTCATGAAGACAACGATATCGGCATGCGCGGGATCGAGCGCCATGAGGCAGCCATACGAATCAAGCAGACCGCTCACACGCTCGGAGTCGTGCTGATTCATCTGGCAGCCAAAGGTGCGGATAAAGTAGGTTTTACCGGCAAGAATATCGCGTACGGAACGCTGGTCCATGTGCATAAGTCCTAACGATGGGGAGCGAAACAAAGCAAGCAGAAGCTATGCCACAGGCTTAACATCATCCATGACGACGTTATCCATAGCAGCTCGATTGATCTGGTGAACGTAGATAGAAAGGCGGATGGCCGTGCGCGACTCCCCGTTAATGAGGATGTCGGAGAACACGGGCGCGCAGGAAATATCAAAACCGGTTGGAATCAAAAAACCGCGCGCGATAGCAACGGCCTTAATGGCCTGGTTGACGGCACCGGCGCCGACACACTGGATGTTGACGGGTACACCATCCTTGACCATGCCGGCGATGGCGCCGGCAACGGACGCGGGCGATGATTTGCTTGATACCTTCAGGCAATCCATGAAGAAACTCCTGCATTTAAAAGTACGTTTTAACTGCAACAACTGTATCGTACCGAGTGGACTCGGTAAAGGCACTATTCCTCTTTGGCAAGATCAAAGGTCACGGTGATTCGATCACGCGAAACACGAATCTTTGGGTCGCCGCAAAGGTTGAGATAGTACCGGGCGGCAAGGTCATTAAAGTCGCGTTCCACAGCGCGCGAAAACTGTGCCATGTCATCCTTGGCAATACGTAGCCCGCGACGATCCTTCGCGAGATCGACAGGAGCCGGCGCATGCGAGGACGAATCACGCTCGCGCAGCAGACGCGCGGTCACACCGCGAACGGGCTTAATCTGCCCTGCCAAAATGCGATGGGCCGTGCGCTCGGACATCTCAAGACCCAAACCCGAACAGATACGGATAAAGTCCTCGGCATCAGAAGCAAGGCCTAAACGATCGACAACCGGAAGCTCGCTCTCGTCATCAATGAACAGGAGACGAGACGTATCGAGCCGACTTGACGCTTGAGCATAAAGGGTCGCGGCAATCTCAGACGGAGAACCAAGATAGACATCGCAACCACGCAACTCCTCGAGCGCAAACTCACAAGCAGCGCGAATAATATTATGCGGACCGCGAGCACAGACATAACGTCCGTCCTCACCCTTGACGGCCTGGGGCCAGCTGGACTGATCGGCACGCTCACTGAGGCGGTCGGCCGCAACGCTCACCTTGAAGGCTGAACCAAGATCGACGCCGGACGTGACCACACGGGCCTCGTCGGTGTTCTGCTTGATCGAAAACAATGCCATGCCGCGACCGTGAACGCCCCAACGGTCCATCTTCATGCTCTCGAGCTTAGAGGTAACGCGGGCATCGAAGATTCGCTCTTGCATATCCTGCGGAACGCCAGAACCGTTATCCAGAAAGACAAGCGTGCGGACGCCATCTTCCTTGGTCGTGGCGAGATAGACCTTGTCGGCGCCGGCATCGCGAGCATTACGGAGCATTTCGATGACGATGTCCTCGACATGCTGAATGTCGTGCTTAGCCTGGCGCCGCTCGGCCTCCGAAACGCGGAGGCGGACATACCCCTCGCCAAGGTTCTCCTCGACGCGAAGGTTGCCCTCCCCCGACATCGACGCGATAAATGAGATGAGCTCGTTCGCGTCGCTCATGTTATTTAGCGATATCGACAGCGCGGCTCTCGCGAATCACGACGACGCGCACCTGACCGGGATACTCCATCTCTTCCTCGATCTGATGGGCGATATCGTGAGCCAGAACCATGGACTGGGCATCGGAAATCTTGTCTGGCTGGACCATGACGTGGACCTCGCGACCGGCCTGCATGGCATAGGTACGTTCGACGCCGTCATGAGAGTTGGCGATCTCCTCGAGCTTCTCAAGACGCTTGATGTAGTTCTCGGCAGACTCGCGACGGGCACCGGGGCGAGAGGCAGAGACAGCATCAGCGGCCTGCACCAGGACATCGAGTACCGTGTTGGGGTCGACATCGGCATGGTGAGCCTCAATAGCGTGGACGATAACGGGCTTCTCGCCATAACGGCGGGCAAGCTCGGCGCCGATGACGGCATGCGGGCCCTCGACGTCGTGGTCGATTGCCTTGCCCAGGTCATGAAGCAGGCCGGCGCGCTTGGCGGTCACAAGGTCCAGGCCAAGCTCGGAAGCCATCACGCCGCACAGATCAGAGACCTCGAGGGAATGCTGAAGCACGTTCTGACCAAACGAGGTACGGTAGCGCAGGGCACCAAGGGTCTTGACGATCTCGGGGTGCAGATCGTGGATGCCGGTATCGAAGGCAGCCTGCTCGCCAGCCTCGCGCACGCGCTGCTGAACCAGGTCGGCGGCCTTGTGATACATCTCCTCGATACGGGCAGGGTGAATGCGGCCGTCGGCGATGAGGTTCTCGAGGGCGACACGGGCGGTCTCACGACGGACCGGGTCGAAGCTCGAAAGAACGACTGTCTCGGGCGTGTCATCGATCACGAGGTTGACACCGGAAACCTGCTCGAAGGTCCGGATGTTGCGACCCTCGCGACCGATGATACGGCCCTTGAGGTCATCAGAGGGAATGTGCACGGAGGTAACGGTGACCTCGGCAGTGTGGTCGGCAGCGCAGCGCTGAATCGCCAGAGACAGAATCTCCTGGGCGGTCTTGTGGCACTCGGCGCGAACCTGCTGCTCGGACTCGCGAATGATCGTGGCGGCCTCGTGGGTGACCTCGCCGCGAACCTTATCGAGGAGCTCCTTGTGGGCGTCCTCGCGGGTAAGGTCGGCGATACGCTCGAGCTCGGAGGTCTGCTTTGCGCAGAGCTCCTCGAGCTCACGGGAGCGCTTCTCGACCTGACCGGCCTGGCTGGACAGCTGATGCTCGCGCTTGTCGAGAGCGTCGTTGCGGCGATCAAGGGATTCCTCGCGCTGCATCACGCGGTTCTCGAGCGTACGAATCTCGTTCTTACGCTGCTTGTCCTCGGCCTCGGCGGCCTGCTTGTTCTTGATGATCTCCTCTTTAGCCTCGAGCAGAGCCTCTTTTTTGAGGGTCTCGGCCTGACGCTTGGCATCACCGATCAGGGACTCAGCCTGTGCGTGTGCCGACTGGATTTTTTCGTCGGCCTCGTGAAGACTACCCTGCTTGGCGGTGCGCATGTAGGCAATGGCGGCGATGGCACCCAAAACGATGCCAACGAGCGCTGCGATGATAGGCATGCTCACTCCTTTTTATGGATTCGTTACACAACAAAGCGAACCGTCCTTACGAACGGCTCGCGACATTTGAGTAATATGGGCGCAGCTTATGCGGGTCGGATACAGATAAACATATAAACAAACTCATCACAGATGAGCACATATCACAAAGCAAATGACAGTGTTTATCGTACGTTGAACCACAACAACTGTCAAATAAATGGCCCCAGCACGGCGGCTAAAACGCGGTGAACGGCAGGGCCACAAAACGCATACGCCTAAACCGCACATTCCTCACGTTCGGCATCGAGACGTGCCTTAACGGCATCGGCGGCGATGTGATACGAGAAGCCCTTGCCCATCAAAAACCGAACCAGTTTTTCGAATCCGCGCGTCTCTGGAACACGCCGCTTGGCGAGCAGGGCTGACGCACGCGCCAAATCGTCTTCGACGGCAAAATAGTCCTCGGGATAACCGGGAATGTCATCGAGCACGACATGACGGCGCTTGAGCTCGGTCTCGATTTTACGCTGTCCCCAACCGCGCCGCTTGCGTTCCTCGATAAAGTACGAGCAAAAGCGGTTCTCGTCTAAAAAGCGATACTCGGTGGCGCGCTCGACGGCGAAATCGATCGCGGTCTGGTGAAAGCCGTAGCGAGCCAGCTTGTCACGGACCTCGCCCGTCGCATGGTCGCGTCGCGATAGCATCTCGGTCACCATGGTAAGTGCACATTTACGCTCGACGAGCTGCACCGCCTCACGAAAGTTGTCCCAATCACAGGGAAGATCGGGGCGGTTTTTGACATACAGGCGCGCGACCCGCGCGGGAATCCAAATGGACCGCTCAAAACCGCCCTCAAGCTCACAATCGATATGTGCGCAAGGCTTTTTGGACGCATACCCGCTCGAGAACGAGGAGGCCGCCTTCTTATCGGGAAAGACGACCGTGGCCTCGGTCACCGTATACGACATGAGCGTAACCGCTACTCGTCGTCATCATCGAGCATGGCGGAACCATCGATGGCGTAAAGCTCGTCAAACTCCTCAGGCGCAGGCTGATCGGTCAGCTCGACCTCGGACGGAGCATCATCATCAAACTCAAGCCCGCAGGCAAGGCGGACCTTATGCTCAATCTCGTCGGCGCAATCGGGGTGTTCGCGCAGGAACGCCTTGGCGGCCTCGCGACCGTTGCCGAGCTTGTCCTCGCCATAGGCAAACCAGGAGCCCATCTTCTTGCAGATGCCGCACTCGACAGCCATGTCCAGAATCGAGCCCTCCTTAGAGATGCCCGTACCGTACATGATGTCGAACTCAGCAGAACGGAACGGAGCTGCCACCTTGTTCTTAACGACCTTGGCGCGCACGCGGTTACCGATAACCTCATCCTTAAGCTTAATGCTGTCGATGCGGCGAATGTCGATACGCACCGAAGAGAAGAACTTAAGGGCGCGGCCGCCCGTCGTGGTCTCGGGGTTGCCGAACATAACGCCGATCTTCTCTCGCAGCTGGTTAATGAAGATGCATGTCGTGTTGGACTTGAGCTTACGCAACGCCTGACTCATCAGACGAGCTTGCAAACCGACCGTGGTATCGCCGATCTCTCCCTCGATCTCGGCACGCGGGGTCAGCGCGGCGACGGAGTCGACGACGATGGCATCGATGGCGCCGGAACGCACGAGCATGTCAACAATCTCGAGCGCCTGCTCACCCGTATCAGGCTGGGAAATCAGTACCTCGTCGATATCCACGCCAATGCGCGCGGCATACGTGGGATCGAGCGCGTGCTCGGCATCGATAAATGCCACCACGCCACCCATTGCCTGGGCTTCGGCCAGGATCTCGAGCGAAAGCGTCGTCTTACCGGAGGACTCAGGACCGTAAATCTCGACGATACGGCCGCGCGGCACACCGCCGATACCCAGAGCGGCATCGAGTGCCAGAGCGCCCGTGGGGATGGCCTCAACCTCAAGCTCGGGGCCGCCGTCACCATACCTCATGATGGAACCCTGGCCGAATTTCTTCTCGATCTCGGCCTTGGTGGTGGCGATCATCTCATCGCGCTCTTTACCCGTCGTGCGAGCATGAACGGTACGTACGGGACCTGAATTCTTGGCCATGAAAAGCCCTCCTCTTAACAACCTGCATCGATAATAAACGAACGGCTGTTCGTGGTCAACCGTTCAGATAAATCATATGCAGGCAGTCTTTCCAAAACCCAACCAAACGCCGACCAAATACTGACCAAATGCTTGACCACATAGGGCCAAATATAAGCAAGGAAGGCGAAAATAAACCTATGACCAGCAAAAACGCTGAATTTGTCAGAGGTCCCTATCTCCACAATTAAGGGGCCCTAAGGCCCCTTAAAACACGTCTATTCCATAGAGTTGAGCAAAAGGGCAATGCGTCCCAATGCCTCCGCGACCGCATGGGCACGAACACACGAACGGTCGCCCTCATAGTGGCAGCGCACAGAGTCCACGACCGGCACTTCCCCATCAGCCGCGCGATACGCCCAGCCAATATAGAAAGTGCCAGCCGGATCGTCCTCAGTGCCGCCGCCGGGGCCGGCATAACCCGTTGCGCTCACTGCAATATCGCTCTGGTACAGCTCCAGCGAACCCGCCGCCATCTCGCGCGCGGTCTGATGCGACACCGCGGTATAGCGGTCGAGCGTCTCCTGATCAACGCCCAAAACGCGATGCTTGATCTCATCGCAGTAGGTCACCGCACCGCCACGCAGCACCGCCGAGGCGCCCGGGATATCGGCAATCGTCGAGGCGATCATACCCGCTGTCAGCGACTCAGCCGTCGAAACCGTCACGCCCCGAGCGCTCGCGCGCTCGACAATATGACGCGCCAGCTCCTCGTTATGTGCGGAAATCTGCTCAAAAGAGTCCGTCATACCCACCAGGACCTAGACCGAAAAGACGATCTTGCGGCAGTTCCAGAAGTACTGGGCGCCCGAGATAACGGTCAGGACAACGGCAACGGCGTACAGGAAGCGCGACACCGAGTAGATGCCGAGCGTCAGCGCCAGCGGGCCAAGGTGCAAGCCGGCCATCGCAAAGACGCACAGGTAACCGCAGATGGAGACCATCGTGGTCGCCGTCTTGTACTTGCCAAGCTTATCGGCGGCAACGACCACGCCGGCGGCACTCGCGACCATGCGAAGGGCGCTCACCAGAAGCTCACGGAACAGGATAATGAACACGGACCACACGGTCACAGCGCCAAAATCCAAGAACAGCAGCAGAGCCGAGAACACCAGCAGCTTATCGGCGATGGGGTCCAAGAACTTACCGAAATCGGTAATCTCGTTGCGCGAGCGCGCCAGATAACCGTCGACCTTATCGGTGCACGACAGGATCACATACAGAATGAAGGCAGCGGCGGCGAGCGGGCCGTCGAAGGTGCTCCAATCTGTACCGGCAACACTCGTGTGAGAAAGCGCCGACACGATCATGAACACCGGGATAAAGACGATGCGAACGCACGTCACGATGTTGGCGGGCGTCCAAACACTCGTCAGTTCCTTATTGCTCTCGTTTGCCACGATGCTCTCCTACTCCACAACATGGCCGATAAGCTCATAGCAGAAGCTATCGGTAAACTCGACCGTCAGAATATCGCCCACGGACGCCTCGCTGGCGTCCAAGTGCACCGCGCCATCGGAATCGGGCGCCTGGAACCAAGCGTGGCCGATCAGCTCGGCGCCGTCCTCGGTCTCCTCGATGCCGTCGACAATCACCTGGGCGCGCTCGCCCACATGTGCGGCGGTGGCGGCAAAACCGAGCGACTCGGCCAGGTCCATGGCCTCCTGGGCGCGCTCGAGCTTGACCTCCTCATCGACCTGACCCTCCATCTTAGCGGCCAGGCTGCCCTCCTCCTGCGAGTAGGCAAAGACGCTCGTGTAGTCAAAGCCGACGGTGTCCATAAAGTCGATAAGGTCGCGGAACTCATCGTCGGTCTCGGTCGGGAAGCCGACCATGGCCGTGGAACGGATCACAATGCCGGGGATACGCTCACGCAGATCACGGAACAGGTCCTCGAGCTCCTGGCGCGAACCAGAACGGCGCATAGCCTTGAGGATGCGCGCGTCGCAGTGCTGCACGGGGATATCGATATAAGGCAGTACCTCGGGCGTATCGCGAATCGTATCGATAAGCTCGTCGGTCATGCCCTCGGGCTGCAGATAGAGCACGCGGACCCAGACGTTGTACGGGCGCACGGCCTCGGCGACGGCATGCAGCAGCTGCGCCAGATTGCGCGGCGAGCCATCGGTGACGTCTTCGTCGGCAAAGTCGGTGCCCCAAATACCCGTGTCCTGGCCGATCAGCACGATCTCTCGCACGCCACCGGCAACCAAGTCGCGCACCTCGGAAATAATGCTCTCGGCATTGCGCGAGTGATAACGACCGCGGATATACGGGATCATGCAGAAGCTACAGAAGCGGTTGCAGCCATCGGAGATCTTGACGTAGGCGACAGCGCCCTCGACGGTGCGCTTGACCTGCGGAATATAGGCGGCAATCTCACGCTCGACACCCAGCACGCCATCGATGACCGTCACAATGCCATCCTCCTCGTCGGCCTTCACAAAGGCAGCGACCTCGGGCAGCTCGTCAGGCAGGTCGTCGCCATAGCGCGACGGCACACAGCCGCACATGACGATGGGACAAGAACGAACGCCGTCCTGAACCTCGTTGGCGAGCTCGAGGGTGGTCTCGATGCTCTCGGACGTTGCGGAGGCGAGGAACGAGCATGTATTGACGATGGCGATATCGGCATCCTGTGGGTCGAATGCCTCCTCGTAGCCCGCGGCGGTCAAAAGAGAACGCATGCGGTCGGTGTCAACCTCGTTCTTAGCGCACCCGAGGGTGATGTAGAGCACGGAGCCCAACGGTGTATCCATGTTGGAGAGCGGTCCTTTCGAATGATATTAGCGGTAGTTGGTGAACTGCAGCGGCTGGCCGTAGTCCTGGTCGCGCAGGAACTGGATCACGGTCTGCAACGCGTCCTTCGAAGCAGAGGAAACACGCAGCTTGTCGGCCTCGATAGTCACCTTGACCTTGAGCTTTTGGTCCTTGATGTCCTTGTTGATCTTCTTGGCGGTCGCCTGGTCGATACCCTCGACGATATGGCCGAGCACGCGCACGGTGCCGCCCGATGCCGCCTGCGGAGCATCCCACGAGACAGCCTTGAGGTCGATGCCGCGCTTGATGAGCTTGGAGCTCAGCACGTCGATAATCTGCTTGGAGACAAAGTCGGCCGGGGCGTTGATCGTAAAGAGCTTGTCGCCCTTCGAAAGCTCGATCGTGGCGCCGGAATCCTTCAGGTCATAGCGCTGGGAAATCTCGCGCGTGGTTTGCTGGAAGGCGTTGTCGACCTCTTGCATGTTGACCTCGGACACGACGTCGAAGCTGGAATCTTTAGCCATGATGTTTCCTTTCGCGTACGAGCGGCTTAGTAGCTATCGTACGAATAGTCGGTAGAATCGGTGGACGTCTGGCCGTCAGTTGCGGTATCGGCGCCATCCGTGGACTGGGCATCGGTGCCGTCGGTGGTGTCGGTACCATCGGTGGTGTCGGTACCATCAGAACTTTCACCATTCTCGGAACCAGTCGTCTCCTTCTTGGGAACGGTGATCGTCACACGCGCCACGCCCGAGGTCTTGGTATCGTAACGGACCTTTTCGCCGTTCTTGGTAACGGTGACATCGGAAGGCTTGGACGTGGTGATCTCGATCGAGGACTCAGGCGTGTACTCCTGCTCAAAGGGGCCAGTCGCCTGGGCGCCATAGACCGACTTGCCATCGACCTTGACCTCAATCCAGGCGGTCTTTCCCTTGGCAACGGAGACCTTGACCTTCGTTACCTCGTTTTCTTCCTTTTTAGCCGTCGTCTTGGTGGAGTCCGAATCGGTCGACTCATCCGTCGCCTCATCGGTGTCCTCATCCTCGTCGACCGTTTCGGTCTTCTTAGAAGACTTCTTGGGCGTCGTCTTGGTAGCAGTGGGCGTCTCGGGCGTGGTCTCGGGCGTCGAAGATGCGCAGCCGCGCAGAAGTACCACGATGAGCACGATCAGCAGCAACGCCACGGCACCGATGCCGGCGTAGACGATACGCGGATCGAGACCGTTGTTTTGAGGAGTACGGGAACCGCCGCGTCCACGACTGGAACTGCTGCGGCCGCCTCCCTGAGGCATACGACCACGATTGCTGTCGGAACGGCCGCGATAGCCACCCTGGCCCTGAAGGCTGCGCTGACCCGAGCGGGGCGCAAGTTCACCGCGGCCTTGATAGCCACGCTGGCCCGCACGCGGAGCCGAAGAGCGCTGGCCATACGGCTGTGATTGAGAGCGAAGACGCGGCGTCACCTGCGTGGCATCGGCGTCCGCATAGCCGCCGAGAGCACGACCGGCAGAGACACCACGGTAGCCACGATCGGAATAGCCGCCATCTCCGTAGCCGACACGGGGATCGCGCACCACACCGCGGGCAGCGGGAAGCGCACGATCGTCGGGCATAGGCGTGCTGCGGAAACGATCGCGCTGAGAACGGATTTCCTCACTGGACCCCGTCTCGGTAATATAGCCAGCCTGCTGCGGACGCTGACCATAACGCGTTGAGCGACCGCCCTGAACCATCAGGAAGCGCCCGTTATCGACCGAGGAACGCGAATTGACGTAGCCGGCAGCGTCCTGAAAACGACCGCCCTGCTGCGACGTCTCGCGTTCGTATGCCATCAGGTCGTCAAAGTAGGCATTGACGACCTCGCGCGGATTGAGGCCCAAAAAACGAGCATAGCTCGAAATCATGCCCTGCGCATAGCCGCGCGGCGGCATCGAAGCAAAGTTACCGGTCTCGAAAAACTCGATGATCTGCGGCCTGATTTTGATGGTGTTGGCGACCTGCTGAATGGAAAGGCCCATTCGGCGACGCTGCTCGAGCAGCATGTCACCAAAGCGTGCAGCCATCAGAATCCTCCAAACTCACGATCTTCACGTGCCATCTCGGCGTCGACAGATTCCAGCGCGGCAAGCCCCTCCTCGTCCAACAGGACCTCGCGCGGCTTGGAACCGTCGGGCGGGCCGACGACACCCTTTTCTTCCAGCATGT
>OHAI01001787.1_pt1 | contig 16276 bp, 22 predicted proteins | sample 1577091 | NCBI WGS metagenome assembly OHAI01 (sample SAMEA3541548, study PRJEB24748) | human gut metagenome | biome: human gut; feature: human-associated habitat; material: faeces | place: China | collected 2012
GGCGGAGTAGATGAGAAACCGGGCGCAGCGCAGCTTGGTGGCCATGTCCGCCAGCTTGAAGGCCAGGGACTGCTGGGCGGCGATGGGCTTGCCGAACTGAACCCTCTCCTTGGAGTACTCCAGGGCGGACTCATAGGCCCCCTGGGCGATGCCCAGGGCCTGGGCTGCGATGGCGATACGGCCGCCGTCGAGGGTGGCCATGGCGATTTTGAAGCCGTCACCCTCCTTGCCCAGCAGGTTTTCCTTGGGTACCTTCACATCATTAAAGATCAACTCAGCGGTAGAGGAGGAACGGATACCCATCTTGTCATAGTGGTCGCCAAACTCGAATCCCTTCCAGCCCTTCTCCACAATGAAGGCGGAGATGCCCCGGGTGCCGATGTCCGGGGTGGTGACGGCAAAGACCACATAGGTGTCCGCCTTGGGGGCGTTGGTGATGAAGATTTTGCCGCCGTTGAGCAGCCAGTGGTCGCCCTTGTCCACGGCGGTGGTCTCGGTGCCGCCGGCATCGGAGCCGGCGTTGGGCTCGGTGAGGCCGAAGGCGCCAATTTTTTCACCTCTGGCCAGGGGCACCAGATATTTCTTCTTCTGCTCCTCGGTGCCGAAGGCGAAGATCGGCCAGGAGCCAAGGGACACGTGGGCGGACAGAATCACGCCCGTGCCGCCGTCTACCCGGGACAGCTCCTCCACGGCGATGGCGTAGCTAATGGCATCCAGCCCCGCGCCGCCGTACTCCTTGGGGTAGGGGATACCCATCAGGCCCAGCTCCCCCAGTTTTTTTACGGCTTCGGCCGGAAACTCATTGGCCTGATCCAGGGAGAAGGCGATGGGCTTGACCTCCTCTTCGGCGAAGGCGCGGATCTTGGCGCGCAACTGTTCATGCGCTTGGGTCGTCTGGAACAACATGTTGCTTCCTCCTTACACATAATTAAAAGTGGATAAAATTAGTCCAATTTGTAGGCGAAAAAATCAGTCTGCCGGACCCAAAATGTCCTCCAAAGTGTGGGCCTTCAGTTCCGCATTCAGCTTTTCCTGAATGCCTGTCAGATGGCAGTGAACCGTACAGCCGCCATGGCTGGCCCGCCAGGGACAGGAATAGGTGGGATCCATACAACTGCTTAGGCGGGAATCCTCTCCCATAGCGGTCATCAGGTCGTAGAGAGTGACCCGGTTGAGCTCTGCCGACAGGCGACAGCCACCTTCGGCGCCGCGGGCTACTTCCACAAATCCGGCCCTGGCAAGCTTTTTGAGAATCTTGTGTGCAAAGGACTGGGGGACCAGCTCCCGCTCCGCCGCCTCCGCCGCTGTACGGCGCTCCCCATCCCGCAGGGTGCGCAGCAGGCGCAGGGCATAATCGGTTTCGCGGGTAATCACAGCCGCTCCACTCCTTTCTGATTGGTCTGGCTACAACATATCATTTTGGATAAAGTTTGTCAAGTATAATTTTCCAAAATCGTCACAATGTAAAAAAACGCGCGGCATGTTTTGGCATGCCGCGCGCTGAGGTCAGGATTTTCAGCCCAGCAGATGGATGCTGGTGATCAGGCCGGAGAACACAATGGAAACGGTGGAGCACAGCTTGATCAGGATGTTGAGGGAGGGACCGGAGGTATCCTTGAAAGGGTCGCCCACAGTGTCGCCGATGACGGCGGCCTTGTGGCAGTCGGAGCCCTTGCCACCATGGGTGCCGCTCTCGATGTACTTCTTGGCGTTGTCCCAGGCGCCGCCGGCGTTGGACATGAACACGGCCACCACGAAGCCGGTGACGGTGACGCCGCCCAGCAGGCCCACCACGGCCTCTGCGCCCAGAATCAGGCCGGTGACCACGGGCACTACAATGGCCAGCAGGGAGGGGACCACCATCTCATGCAGAGCGCCCTTGGTGCAGAGATCCACACAGGAGGCGTAGTCGGGGTCGGCCTTGCCCTCCATGATGCCGGCGATCTCCTTAAACTGGCGGCGCACCTCCACCACGATGGACTGGGCGGCCCGCTGCACGCCGCTCATGGTCAGGGCGGCGAAGAGGAAGGTGAGCATGGCGCCCACGAACAGGCCCACCAGAACGGCGGGGTTAGTGATGGAGAGATCCAGCGTGTCCACCTTGACCTTCACCACGTCCACATAGCTGACCAGCAGGGCCAGGGCGGTGAGGGCGGCGGAGCCGATGGCAAAGCCCTTGCCGGTGGCGGCGGTGGTGTTGCCCAGGGAGTCCAGGGCGTCGGTGCGGTTGCGCACCTCCTCGCCCAGGCCGCTCATCTCGGCGATGCCGCCGGCGTTGTCGGCCACGGGGCCGTAGGCGTCGGTGGCCAGGGTGATGCCCAGGGTAGACAGCATGCCCACCGCGGCGATGCCGATGCCATACAGGCCCTTGGAGAAAAGCTCGCCATAGTTGGCCGCATTGGTGGTCAGGGAACCGCCGGCGGCCAGGAAGGAGACGATGATGGCCACGCCGATGATGACGATGGGGGCGGCGGTGGACTTCATGCCCAGGGAGATGCCGCCGATGATGGTGGTGGCGGCGCCGGTCTCGGTGGAGTCGGCCAGGCCCTGGGTGGGCTTATAGGTGTCGGAGGTGTAGTACTCGGTAAAATAGCCGATGGCGCAGCCGGCCACCAGACCCGCCAGAATGGCGATGTAAGGGCCCCAGGAGCCCATGATGTAATAGGTGACGGGGGCGGCGATGACGGCGGCCAGCACGGCGGCGGTGTAGGTGCCTTTGCGCAGAGTAGCCAGCAGGGACTTCTGGGTGGCGTTCTCCTTGGTGCGGATCAGGAAGGTGCCGATGACGGAGCACACCACGCCCACCACGGCGATGATGAGGGGCAGAAGCATGGCGTTCCAGGTCAGGCCATCGGCGGCGTAGGCGGAGGCGCCCAAGGCGAAGGTAGCCAGAATGGAGCCCACGTAGGACTCATACAGGTCAGCGCCCATGCCGGCCACGTCGCCCACGTTGTCGCCCACGTTGTCGGCGATGGTGGCGGGGTTACGGGGGTCGTCCTCGGGGATGCCGGCCTCCACCTTGCCCACCAGATCGGCGCCCACGTCGGCGGCCTTGGTGAAGATGCCGCCGCCCACGCGGCCGAACAGGGCCATGAAGGAGGCGCCCATGCCGAACATGACCATGGTCTGGGCGATCTGGGCGGCCTCAAACCCTGCGATGTACTTGAGAATGTGGAACCAGATGGACACGTCCAGCAGACCCAGGCCCACCACGGTGAAGCCCATGACCGCGCCGGAGGAGAAAGCCACGTTCAGGCCCCGGTTGAGGCTCTCATGGGCGGCGTTGGCAGTGCGGGCGTTGGCGGAGGTGGCAATCTTCATGCCCACAAAGCCCGCCAGGCCGGACCAGATGCCGCCGGTCAGGAAGGCGAAGGGGATAAACCAGTTGTCCAGCATCCCGACTCCTGCCAAAATCAACAAAATGACGAAGACAATGATAAAGATCTTTGCAACGGTAGTATACTGGCGCTTAAGGTAGGCATTTGCGCCCTTACGGATGGATGCGGCCAGCTTTTGCATCAGTTCGGTGCCCTCTGAGAACTTGAGCACCTTCTTGGCTTGGGTTAAGGCGAAGATTAATGCAATTAATGCACCTACTAAGCCGACCCAAAACAGGTTTTCCAACAACTTTCCCCACTCCTTTTTTCTTTGGAAGCCTTGTAACACAAGGCTTCCAGCGTTAAGAGACAATATAATATTAACGCAAAAAGGGGTGATTTGGCAAGTATATCTTAAGATAAGAAAGCGTCAAATCCTAGGATTTGACGCTTTCGACAAAAACGAATGATTGGTTTAAGAACGCTTCCATGCATTTCTGCTAAAGAGAACGAGAACAGGCAGAACCTCCAGGCGCCCGATCAGCATACACAGGGAGAGCACCAGCTTGGAGAAGCCGGAAAAGGCGGAGTAGTTGCCCATGGGGCCCACCAGCTCCAGTCCGGGGCCCACATTGCCGATGCAGGAGACTACGGCGGTGAAGGTGGTGCCAAAGGAGAAGTTGTCCACCGACACCAGCAGCGTGGCCCCCAGGGCGATGAAAAGATAGGCTGCAAAAAAGAGCTGGACGGAGCGCAGGCTGTCCTCATCTACCACCCGGCCGTCCAGCTTGACCACGTTGACGGAGCGGGGGTGCACCACCTGCCGGATCTCCCGGCGGATGCACTTGAGCAGGAGCAGAACGCGGGAGCACTTGATGGCGCCGCCGGTGGAGCCGGCGCAGGCGCCGATGAACATGAGCAGCACCAGCAGAATCCGCGAAAACTCCGGCCACAGGTTGAAGTCAGTGCTGGCGAAGCCGGTGGTGGAGATAATCGAGCCCACCTGAAACGCGGCGTGGCGCACGGCGGAGCCGTCCGCCGGATACATGGGCCAGATGTTGATGGAGATCAGGAGGGTGCTGAAAGCCACCACGGCCAGAAAGAAGCGCAGCTCGTCGCTGCGGAGCGCCTGGTGTACCTTGCCGCAGAGCAGCAGGAAGTAGAGGGCAAAGTTGATGGAGAAGATCAGCATGAAGAGCGTGATGATGACCTCAATGGCGGGGCTTTCATAGGCCGCAATAGACAGGTTTCTGGTGGAGAAGCCGCCGGTGCCCGCGGTGGCGAAGGAGTGAACCAGGCTGTCATACCACGGCATGCCGGCGATTCGCAGGCAGAAGACCTCCAGCAGAGTGAGGGCGCAGTAGATGCCGTAGAGGATTTTGGAGGACTGGCTGGTCTTGGGTACCAGCTTGCTCACAATGGGCCCGGGGCTCTCGGCGCGCATCACATGCAGGGTCCGTCCGCCCAGGCTGGGCAGCAGGGCGATGGTGAGGATCAGCACCCCCATGCCGCCCATCCAGTGCATGAAGGAGCGCCAGAAAAGGATTCCTCTGGGCAGGGGCTCCACTGCGGTCAAGATGGAGGCGCCGGTAGTGGTGAAGCCGGAGACCGACTCGAAGAAGCAGTCCACATAGGAGGGGAAAAAGCCGCTGAAAAAGAAGGGGAGGGCGCCGAAGGCGCTCATCAGCAGCCAGATGAGGGCCACGGCGAAAAAGCCCTCCCGGGGGAAAAAGTGGTCGTTGCTGCGTATGAGGGAAAGGGCGAGCCCCACTGCTCCCGTCATGGCAATGGACAGGAGGAAGGGAAGGGGATTTTCGCGGTAGAACAGGCAGACCAGCAGGGGGAGGAGCAGCGCGCCTGCCTCTACCAGCAGGGTCTTGCCCGTCAACTTGAAGACCAGGCGGAAGTTCATGCGTCGCCTCCCAGCTCCAGAAGGGAGTCCTCAAAGATGTCGTTGAGATCCAGAATCCCGTGGTTGCGGGATATGACGATCACGGTGTCACCAGCGGCGATGGAAGAGGAGCCGTCAGGGATTACGATACGGCCCTGGTGCACCAGGACGGCGACCAGGATGCCAGGCTTCAGGCGCAGCTCTCGCAGGGGGGTGTCCCGGTTTCGGGTGGTTGCATTGGCCACAAATTCCATAGCCTCGGCGTGGCCGTCGGCGATCTTGTAGAGGGCGTTCATGACGCTGCCCTTGGAGTTCTGCATACCGCGTACCACCTGAAGAATCTGCCCGGCGGTCAGCAGCTTGGGGGAGATCACGCTGTCCAGCCCAGCGGCGTGGGCGATGCCGGCATAATTCTGGCGGTTGGACTTGGCCACCACCTTGGGTATGCCCTGCTGCATGGCGTAGAGGGAGATAATGAGGTTGTCTTCATCCCGGTCGGTGAGGGCTACGAAGGCGTCGGAGGCGGTCACATCCTCCTCTTCCAGAAGTTCCTGGTCGGTGCCGTCGCCGCAGATGACCGTGGCCTTGGGCAGTACCTCGCTGAGATGGCGGCAGCGGTCCAGACTGCGCTCAATGATCTTTACGTGTATGCCAAGCCGCTCCAGAATGGCGGTGAGGTAGTGTGCGATTCGTCCGCCGCCCACCAGAAATACGTTGCGGCACCTGGGATTGTGCCGCCCCAGCAGGCGAAAGAAGGCGGTCAGGCCGGTAGGCTGGCCGATCAGATAGAGCCGGTCCCCCACCTGGGGCACAAAGGAACCGTCGGGGATGACCACATCTCCCTCCGCCCGCTCGGCGGCACAGAACAGCATAGGAAGGGACTGGAGCTGGCCGCTCTGGGCGGACAGGGGATGTCCCACCAGAAAGTCCTCCTCCCGCACCCGGAAGCCAATCAGCTCCACCCGACCCCGGCAAAAGGTCTCCAGATTGGCGGCAGGGGGAAAGCGGAGCAGACGGGCGATCTCCGCCGCCGCGGCGTTTTCCGGGTTGATGACCAGGTCAATGCCCAGGGCCTCCTTCAGCAGGGAGAGCTCCATAGCATATTCTACATTGCGTACCCGGGCGATCGTATACTTGGCGCCCAGCCGCTTGGCGGTCAGGCAGCAGACCATGTTGACCTCATCCATACTGGTGGCGGCGATCAGCACATCCGCAGCATCCACACCCGACTCTCTCAGGGCGGAAATGGACGCGCCGTTGCCTTTGACACACATGACATCCAGGGCCTCAGAGGCGTGGCGGAGAGCGGCGTCGTTGGTGTCAATTACGGTGATATCGTGCTCCTCCTGAGAGAGGTGCTCGGCCAGGGTAAAGCCCACCTTGCCGTCGCCCACGATGATGATTTTCAAGCTCCATACATCCTTTCAGAGCGCCCGGAGGTGCCCCACAACACATTGCATGCTAATCTTAACGCAATCTTAACACGCATGCAAGGACATTATGCGCAATTTGCCGAAAAAGAGCCCCTCTCCACAGGGAGAGGGGCTCTTTTTCGGCTTTTATACCGTCCATTCACTGTGCACCAGGCCGACCAGATACCAGTCACCCTGATAGCATTCAAACACCAGTTTGAGAGAACACCAGTCGTATCCGGCCATCTGTTCGTCCAGACCGGGAAAGTGATACTCCACAAAACGTCCCTCCGGATAGGCGGAGGCCACATTTTCCAGCGCGTTTCCCTGCATCAGAACGGTGTCTACCGCCGTCTCAGGGGCGGCAGTATAGTCGGCATTGAAGACGTAGCGCTCAAAATACTCCCGTCCGGTCAGTTCAATGGGGGCGCCGGTGCCGTCCTCAATACCCCACACATAAGGGATGTCGTCCTCGGGCAAGAGGACGAGCTGGGCGGGGAGGAGATTGCGGTCACAACTGGGCTCCACCGTGGAGTAAGGCGTCAGGGTAACCCCTTTCTCCGGGTGCACCAGCGCGGCCAGGGCCTCATAATCGCTCTCCTTCAGCGCGGCGAGAACCTGTCCGGCACGGTCGGACAGGCAGGAGGTGCCGGCGTCGGCCGGCGCGGCCTGGTAGAGGGTAGATCTACCCTCTACCTCAATAGCGTCCAGCGCGGAAACTGCGGGATACTCCGCTGCGGTGGCACGGACCGAGTTCAGGCTGGCAGAGGAGATCCCGCTGCCGAACAGGGTGCCCAGTGCAAGCCCGCCCAAAAGGGCGATCAGGGCAAATAGCACGGCCTTCTTCATCCGGTACACACCTTTCCTGTCAGGGGAAATTCACAATTCTTTATTTTAAAAGCAGCACACAAAAAAAGCAACAACAAAAGGTTACAAAAGCTAGGATGCTTTTGTATATCTTGCAATGATGGAAAAAAGGAGGTATAATAAAAAATAGTTTTTTGTCAGAACAAGGAGGATTATCATGCACGAACACGAGCTGCAATTTCATATCAAATGTAAGGCCGGCGACGTGGGCCGCTACTGTTTCCTGCCCGGTGATCCCGGCCGCTGCGAGAAGATCGCAGCCTACTTTGATAACCCGGTGAAGGTACAGAGCAACCGGGAGTACACCACCTATACCGGAACCCTTCTGGGGGAGAAGGTGAGCGTCTGCTCCACCGGCATCGGCGGCCCCTCTGCGGTGATCGCCATGGAGGAGCTGCACAACATCGGCGCGGACACCTTCATCCGGGTGGGCACCTGCGGCGGCATCGCCCTGCCCGTTAAGAGCGACGATGTGGTGATCGCCACCGGCGCGGTCCGCCACGAGGGGGCCAGCCGGGAGTACGCCCCCATCGAGTTCCCCGCCGTGTCCGACTATGAGGTGCAGAGTGCCCTGGTGCAGGCTGCCAAAAACCTGGGCAAGCCCTGGCACGCCGGCGTGGTGCAGTGCAAGGATTCCTTCTATGGACAGCACGACCCCAAGCGGATGCCAGTGAGCCAGGAGCTGCTCTACAAGTGGGAGGCGTGGAAGCGCCTGGGTGTCCTGGCCTCCGAGATGGAGTCCGCCGCCCTGTTCTGCTGTGCCGCTGCCCTGGGGGTGCGCTGCGGCTCCTGCTTCCACGTCATCTGGAACCAGGAGCGGGAGGCTGCCGGGCTGGATCAGGAGGAGAGCCACGATCTGTCCGCCGCCCTGGAGGTAGGCATCGAGGCCGTCAAGCTGCTGATCGAAGCCGGCCGGGCCGCGAAGGGGTGAGCCGCAGAACCGCTCCGCCCTGCCTTTGCATAGTGAAAAATGCCTGGAACCATGTGGTTCCAATAAGGTAAAAATCAAAAAGCTAGAAATATCAAGGCCCGCAGCCGGTTTTTTGCCGAGCCGCGGGCCTGTTTTCCCTTATGTTTTCCCTTACGCGCCAAAATTGGCCTTTATGAAATCCTCCATGCGGGCGGCGCTGTCCTGCCTCATACGCTCCGTGAAGTGGCCGTATCTATCCAGAGTAAAGGCTGCGCTGGCGTGGCCGAGGTTGCCCTGGATGGTCTTGATATCATCACCGGCCCGAATGGCGTTGACTGCATAGGTGTGCCGGAGGTCGTGGAAACGCACACCAACCAGTCCGGCGGATTTTAAAGCGGCACGAAATTGGAGGCCGACCGTGGACAAACAGAGGGGGCAACCGATATCATTGGTAAACACAAATTGGTGGGGGTTATCCCATAAGGGGCCAGCCAATAACTGCCGTTCAGCCTGCTTCCTTCGCTGCTCCTTTAGAGTGCTGAGCACTGAAGGCGCAGGCGTGATTGTACGGCTTTTCCCACTCTTTGGGGAGATAAAAAGGCCGCTCTTTTCTCGGTGCTCGGGCCGGACAAGCTGCTTATTTATCAGCAATGTTCCATGCGTAAAGTCCACGCAGTCCCAGGTCAGGCCCAGCAGCTCCGAGAGGCGGCAGCCGGTGAACAGGGCCACGGAGACCAGTCGCTCCAAACGACTGCCCTTGACGGCCTGGAGCAACGCTGCGGCCTGTTCGTCGCTGAGTGGGTGAATCTCCGTGCGCTCTGCCCTGGGGAGCTCACAGTCCGCGGCCGGGTTGCGGGATATGTACTCCAGCTTGACCGCCTTCTCCAGAGACTGATGCAAGACCTTATAGGCCAGCCGGACGGAGGCCGGGGAGAGTGAGCCCAGACTGTTGACAAACTGCTGGATCATGTGTGGGCGGAGATCAGGGAGAGACACCGCACCGAGGGCCGGCTTGATGTGCTTTTTTATGAGGCTTCTGTATTTGGTAGCGGTGGCGGGCTTCACGCTGCCGAGATACTCCGCCGCCCACACATCGAGCCAGGAGCCAACCGTCATTTTGGCCGGGGTGATATAGGTGCCCGTGTCGATGGCCGCCGTGGCGGCCTTGAGCTTTTGGGCGACCTCCTTCTGCGTCTTGCCGGTGATGCTCCGCTGCACCTGCTTTCCGGTGCCTGGGTCTCGTCCTACCGTGTACCGCGCCTCCCAGTAGGTATACTGCTTCCCGCCGCGGGTCACGGTCTTTTTACGGATTGTGCCGCTTCCGGCGGCTGACTTTCTCGCCATTGACTTTTCCTCCTATTCTGTTAAAATAGAAGGGCAGTGAGCCTGCCAAAACTTACTGCCCCCTCTATGTGAGCCGTCCCTGGTGTTCCAGCACCGGGGGCGGTATTTTTATTGCGCTTTTTTTAGTTCGGCGATTTCCTGATTCATGGTACGGATTGCCAGCTTGAGCAGGGATACTTCGCTCCGTAGCTCCTCAATTTCGCTTTTCGGCGTGATGGCTTTCATGATGGCCTGCTGACCTTCAGCCAGCAAGTCAAACTTCGGCATGACATCCGTGTCAAAATAGGTAATCATGCGCTTTTCAGATGCCCGGATGGATGCGTCAATCATGGTTTGGATGGACTGTAAGTCTTTTTCGTCTAACATGTGTAAGACCTCCTAGAAATATAGCTTCATCGTCCAGGGTCATGAAGGGGTACATCATAACAGATACCGCCTTCAAAAATACAGCTCCGTGGCCAGATTCCGTGCGTGTATCCGCATGGATCTTATGGCCTGATCCCATAGAATACCAGACTTAAACAATATACATAGAACCCATAGATAACAGTTGCAAAGCAGGCTTTTTTTACTGGCGTAAGGAGCTCTCGTGTCGGGCCTCCACACACTTTCCAGTCCCTTTTTCTCGCCAAGTACAGCGGAATCTTACTCATGGCATAAAGAAGATTTACAGCCGGCATGATTCGAGCGGCAAAGCTATCACTAAAAAAATACATGACAGCCACAGAAGCGAGACTGATGACCATGTGCCTTGCCACCGAAAACTTCAAGCTATTGAAACCATCATCTGTTGGCCACACTCGGCTCAATTCATTGGCGCTTCTTAGCGCGTACAGCATAAGACCAAGCGGGTCTTGAGCATAGTACCGCCACTTTGACTGAATGAAAAACACAGCGATAACAGCTCCGAGCACGATCAGTGCAGAAATCAATGTGATACCCACTACAACTTCTCCTATTCCATATTTCAAAAATATAGCTCCGTGGCTAAGTTCCCGTGCGTGTACCAACAAACAGCTTTGCGCATGAAGTCCTCAGTCACACCAAAATAATCAGCCAAATCCCACAGATCTGTATGCCCATCTGCAACAGCCCAATCAAGTTCCTCGGCAGATAATGCGCGCTGTATGCCCCATTTGTCTGCTTTGTATTCGTGCTTACTTATCAGATCACACGGACTGCATACTTCATGCGTGGTTCCAGTCGCATAGTGTCCACTCTCATGGAGAAGGGCGCTTTTCTCTTCTGACATTGTTTTAAGCCGCCCTTTGTCTAAAAAAATTCCCCATACTTCGTTCGGTGGTTTCAACTTTATGGTCGTTGCTTTGGAGTCATCCTTGCTAAAAGGGAGCTGCCTGTCGAAAAGGAATACTCCTTCACCGTCTAACCATTGGTAGAGACTATCCAGATTCTCCATTTCTTTTTTTCCTCGCATCATTAAGCTGTTTCGCCATTGATAGCAGGATTTGTTTATCCATTTCGGTTAATTCTTTTGACTCGTTCTGCATTGCGTAGGTAAAGTCGTCAAAGGTAATCTCGCGCTCGCCCTCTTGGGTGGGCGCTTTTTCTTTTCCTTCGCCGAGCAAGTAACCAACAGTTACACCAAAATAGTCTGCGACCTTTTGAGCTGTCTCTACTTTCATGCTAGCTCGACGCCCCATCTTGAGATCTGTCATGATGCTAGGCTGGATACCGACGTCTTTACACATCCGATAACCGGAAACCCCTTTCTCCTCACACAGTTCTTGAAGCCTATTATACAAATTAGACATACTGCGCCCCCTAAATTTGTCAAAAGCGCAGATTATACGATAGCGTAATAATTTGCGCTTGACTGATATACGATCGCGTAGTATCATCTAGACAAGGACATACGCAAACGTATGATTAGCTATCTGTTGACGCCTATAGTTTATTATACTTTTGCGTAAAAGTCAATACCAAAAGAAAGGCGGTGAAATTGTGGAAAACGCTGTACTTACGCCGTTCGGGAAGGAGATCAAAAAGCGTCTTGTGGATATTGATAGGACGCAGACGTGGCTCATTGAACAGGTACGGGGAGTCACTGAACTGTATTTCGACCGTTCCTACATGTACAAAATCCAGACTGGACAGCTTGCTACCCCTAAGATTGTTCAGGCCATCCGGGACATCTTGGATCTGCCGGAGCAGGGACAGGATACCACAACCGGAGGGTAATAAACAGGACTATTAGAAAGGAGACCAAAATGGAAAACAGACTCGAAATCAAGCGTGTGCCCTTCATGGGCGCAGAACTCATGGCGGCCCGTGATACCGACGGCCAGATTTGGGCTGGTGTGCGGTGGATGTGTGATGGAATTGGACTGTCAAAAGGTCAGATGCAAAATGAGAGAACCAGAATCCATAACGACAAGGTGCTTTCCCAGGGGGGAACGAAATTTAGTTCTCCCTACTCGTGGTGGTAATCAGGAGACCCTTTGTCTCAAACTGGACTTCGTTCCGCTCTGGCTGGCAAAGATCGCTATTACGCCCACCATGCGGGCGGAGACGCCTGAACTGGCCGAGATGTTGGAGGTGTATCAGCTCCAGGCGAAAGACATCCTGGCGGCCGCTTTCCTCCCTGTAAACTCTGTCCCTGCTCTGGACACGTTGTCCCCTGAGCTCCGGCTCCTGATCAATTTGGAGTTGAAGCAGAAGGAGCAGGACAAGGCGATCGAGGCGGTGAACCAGAAGGTCGATGGTATCCGCGATGTAGTGGTGCTCAATCCGAACTCCTGGCGGGAGGAGTGCCGGAAACTGCTGGCTAAGGTAGCACAGGCCAGGGGCGGCGGCGGAGCCTATCAGGAGGTCAACGCTGAGGTGTTCCAGCTCGTGGATGAACGGGCGCGCGTCTCGCTGGAAACCAGGCTGACCAACAAGCGCCGCCGGATGGCGGACGAGGGTGTATGCAAGTCCAAGCGGGACAAGCTCAACAAGGTAGACGTGATCGCCGATGACGCGAAGCTGATTGAGATTTACATCGCTATCGTCAAGGAAATGGCCGTAAAGTACGGAGTATCTGTCGGGAAAGGAACGGAGCAAGCCAGATGAATAAGGACGTAATTGATTTCAAGGCGTATGAATATCTCGGCAGATCCGGTGCTGCCGCCATGCAAGGACGTCTCCCACAAGCAAAAAGAGACGCAACAACGCTGCTCGTTCTCTACCGTCTTCAATCCCGCGCAGCTAGCCAGGAGCTCACAGAAAAGCGAGAGGAAATGCGCGCTTTGTATAGGAGTTTGAGAAAAGCGGAGTCCGCTGGTATATCGTTCCCTCTTGGTACACAGCGCCTGTCAAAACTGCTGGAGGAATACCGTGCTGCGGAAGGTAAGCTTGCCGAAGTAGGAAAGGATATTTGCCTTGCGCTGGATTTTTGGCAAAGCACTGGGGCTACCCTGGATGACCTGTGTAATCTCTGCAACCGAGATCCGGAACAGGTGAGGGAGGAGCTCGACCCAACGGAGAAACTGTTTTCCGAGATGGTCTTTGCCCACAATCTGGATTATAAAGACCCTCGTAACGCGGGATGGGTTGAGTATGAAATAGACGCCCCACTGACGCACGCCGTCAAAGCGCACTGGATCGACCTGGTGCGCCACACCGAGTCAGGTCGAAAAGCCGCTCATGAAGCGTTTAAGTCGGTGTTCCCCGAGATTGCGGAAAACGCTCTAAGCGTTGTCACTGATGCAGATGGCATCCAGCATTTGATTGATAAGGACGGAGTAGACGTCGGGACGGTCGACGAATAAGGATAGGAGGACACTATGGAAAAAATCGCGTACAACGTCCAGGAGGCCGCCGCTGCGCTCGGCCTGTGCGCGGACGCCGTATATAACTTAGCGCACCGGCCGGACTTCCCGGCGGTACGGGTTGGGAATCGGATTTTGATCCCCTGTGAGAGCCTGGCCCGGTGGCTGGAAGCCCAGGAAGGGAAGCAGCTATGAAGCGGGCCGCCCTGGAGCGCCTGGCCGCTGTGCTCGTCCTGGCGGCCTGTATCTGCGCCGAGTGTATTCCCCTGCTGCTGGCGCTGGTGGCTGCGGCGGCCCTGTGCGTGGGGCTCGCAAATTCACAAGCGCTTGTGAATTTGCGCAAAAAAGAGAGGCCGCCGGTGCTGCGAACACCGAACGGCCCAAAGAAAAAAGTTGATCCGCCCTTATTTTAGAGGGCTTGAAGGAGACTGTCAAGTATGAAATGTCCTATCGACGTAGAAAAAAAGGTCGCTGAAATGCGACAAGAACTGCATCCAGACGCTTTGGTGGAGGATGCTTATCGTGCGATCTTGGGCGCGATGAATGGAGCGTATTGTGATGGGTTGCAGGGCAAGGGATACCCTGAAGATTTGGCGAAGGCAATCGCTGACGCTGAATCCAGCCTCGGCGAGTGTTCCGACTTAGTGCAGGGGCGTATTGAGAAGATCGTGCTTTTGAGACATCAGGCTTATGAGCAAGGACGCCAAGATGCGGTGAGACTGGGGGCGATGGTATGACTACATATTGTGTTCCTGATTCCATTACGCCGCGGCCCATAAAGCCCGGCGTGGCCACGGTGGAGACCATCGAGGCGATTATGGCCGATGGGCCGTGCGCCATTCTTCCGGTAGCCGGTGACTGTTTGGAGGGCGTGGACGTAGTAGATGGCGGCTGGGTGGCAGTGGATTTCACCCGGCGGCCTGCGCCCCCCAGGTACAGGAGCAAGGGTGGCGACGGAAGCTCCGATCTCTGCCTCTGCTATGCCACATTCCCCGGAGCGCCTGGCCCTATGGTCATGTATAAGGAGTATCAGGGCGTATGGGGCCCCTGGCAGATGGTGGGCACTCGATATAAGTCAATGTGGGAAGGCGGCAAGCTGCGCCTCAACTGTGGCATGGTGGCAAAGCGTATCTTCGGCGTGATTGTGGCCTCCTACGACCAGGATGGGCGGCTCCTGTGGCAGAGGAACCCCGAGGAGTTTCCCAAGAAGCTGGGAACAGCGCCAACCATCCACGGCGATGTGGAGCCGTACCAGGGGGTGAGAGCATGATTACATTCCCAGTTACGGCGGAGACTTTTATCGCCGACCAAGAGAAAAGAGCGGGCCGCAAGTTCGATGATTTTCAACGGGAATTGCTGGGCGAATATGTTGAGCTTTTCAATCTGGAATTTGACGCGGGTATGAAGGGCGAGGAACCAAGCAACGTGCTAAAAGATACCGCCGAGTTCTACGCCCGAAAAGGCAAGCTGGAAGAGTTGGAGAAGCCTGTACTTAAACACTTCTATGCGTGCGTGCAGTATTGGTGCAACGAGGCATGGAAGCAAGGGGCCGCAAAAGCGAATAGCAGAAAGGAGCACGAAAACCATGATTGAGATTAGAATTACCGGAACCACCCCGCTGGAGGCGCTGGCCTCTGTGACAGCCTTCGGGATGCACTGCATGAAGAACCAGGACGTTCATGCGGCGGCTACCCGTGTGCTGGAGACAGAGGAAGGCAAAGTGTCCAAGTCGGACACAGCCCCGGCCCCCATTCCCGCGCCGGCGGTACCCCCTGCGGCGGCACCTGCGGCGCCCGTCGCACCGGTAAACCCTACACCTGCGCCTGTAGCCCTGGTAAACCCTGCACCGGCCCCCGTGGCTGCTGTTCCGGTAGCTGGCCCCCAGGTGACGCCCCCTGGTAATGCGCCCGCCGTTGCGCCGGTAGCCGCCGCCCCTGCATATACCGTGGAGCAGATCGGCAAGGCCGGGGCCGACCTGGTGTCCCAGGACGCGGCAAAGATGCCGGAGCTGCTGGCGCTCCTCCAGAAGTACGGCGCGCAGGCCATCACACAGCTGAAGCCGGAGCAGCTGGGCGCCTTCGCCACGGAGCTGCGGGGACTGGGGGCGAAGCTGTAAATGGACAAGTTTACCTTGAAGCTGCCCTATCCTGACGACTATTCCAACAAACAGCCGGTGATCCGGCTGAAGCCCACCTACTACCAGACGCTCAGTGTTCTGAAAGCGAGGACAGGGCTGCCCTTGGGCAATATCGTGGAACAGTGCATCGACTATGCATTGGAGCACATGGAGGAGGAATCGAGCGATGCCACCTGAGAAACACGCCCTTCTCGGGGCCAGCAGCGCGGAGCGGTGGCTGATGTGCCCGCCCTCCGCCCGGCTGGGGGAGCAGTTCCCCGACACGGCCAGCGAGTACGCCGCCGCCGGCACATTGGCCCACGCCATCGCGGAGCTGAAGGCCCGGAAGTATTTCGTGGAGCCCATGAGCAACCGGGCGTTCAACGCCCGGCTGAAGAAGCTGAAAGAGGATCCCCACTACGACAAGGGCATGGATGCCGCCACAGACACCTATCTGGAGCACCTGAAGGCTCTGGCCATGTCCTACGGCTCCGTGCAGCCCTTCGTGGCCCTGGAGACCCGGGTGGACTTCGGGGACTGCGTGCCCGAGGGCTTTGGCACCACGGACTGCATCATCATCGGCGCGGGCCGGATGTTGAGTGAGTGAAACAAAAAATGCTTCCGTGCGGCGCACGGAAGCATTTTTTAT